>Ga0123357_10008471_pt1 | contig 12851 bp, 7 predicted proteins | sample TergutEmb28metaG_FD_89873 | JGI IMG/M metagenome (GOLD analysis project Ga0123357, IMG submission 89873) | Embiratermes neotenicus P4 segment gut microbial communities from Petit-Saut dam, French Guiana - Emb289 P4 | ecosystem: Host-associated > Arthropoda: Insects > Digestive system > Gut ... | reverse complement strand
CTGCCAGATGCTGAGGCGATGACAATGCGCGGTGGGACGGGCAGCAAAGAGTTGGCGGTAATTCGAACGAGAATTGCCGAGGTTGAGCCTGGTGATTCACTGCTGGTGATGACAACCGTCCCCTACGGTGGCGAGGGTTTTGACGCGCCGGTAATTGACACAGTGTTTCTCGTCGGCCCAATTTCGTATCCCGGCTTACTGAAACAAGCTGTGGGACGGGCGTTGCGTCGCTACGAGGGTAAAACCGAGGTGGTCGTCCACGATTATGTCGACGTGAATGTGCCAGTGCTTAATGCCCAGTATGGCAGACGGCGGGCGGGGTATCGTCAAATGGGGTTTGCTGGCAACAGGGTGAAATGAAGATAGTGCTACTCGTACAACGATCTCAGTCCTCGTACGGGCAGTGCATGTTTCTGTGACTCTTGGTGCTTATCACTACCTATTGTCAACCCACCACACCAGTGACATAGGATTTAGCCTATGACGACTTCACTCGAAGAGATGTTTGGGCTAAACCCAAACTCCTACGAAGCTAAGCTTGCGGACGCGCTTGTCGAGGCGGACATGGCGCTGATGGACGACCTCGTCGAGATGCGCGTCCGCCGAGGGCTCACACAGCGGGACGTTGGCGACATCATGGGCGTGTCGCAGCCGACAGTCGCCGAGTTTGAAGCGGATGGCAGCAATCCGTGTTTATCGACGATCAGACGCTATGCGTTGGCGGTTCAGGCACAGGTGCGGCATAGCGTGCAACCGCAAGAGGACGTTGATGCCGTACCTGCGCGAAGCGATTCAGGATTTGGCAACCCGCCTCAGGGTGCCGGTGCCAGTTCTGCCAGTCATTCGCGAGGGTGACGTGCGCCTACCTGCGGGCTAGCCGAATTTGAGCGTATCTTGTTTTGCTTGCTCCATAACTTACAAGTTCTTACTCACTGGCAAAGCCCATTGCTGCTGGGTCGAACTTCAGTGTGTGGGCGTTTTCGCTTATTGTGCGGATTTCAGCCTCGCTGAAGCCTTCTGCCTTGCGCGCCTGGATGTCGATGATTATGTCTAGGTCGGCTCCGGCGCCTGCTAGCCGGTCTATCACTTCGCGTGTGATCTGGCCGATGTCGCGGCTGTAGCGGTCTGGGTTTAGGTGCACTTGGCCGAAGAAACGTACCATCGGCTGCGGTTCTGGCGCGAAATCCAAGGTTGGGTGCTCAAAACCACGGCCGGGCGCCGTTATTGGCCGCAATTCGCGGACGGAAGTGGCAGGCGGCGCCGGTTCCGGCGCATACTCAACTTCAACTTGGCTTTGGGCCAGGCTCCAGTCGACAAATAGCGTGTTGTCTGTCACCTGCAAGCTGACGCCGGACTGCGGCGGCAGGATCAAACTCTTGAACCGCTGGCTATCCGCGTCCCATCCGCTGGCTATGGCAAATCGCTCGTCGCCTGCCATTATCGCCAGGACAGATTGACGCACCGCGTCGTCCAGCACCGCTCGGCGCACCAGCCTCGGCAAATACGGGAACCGAGTGAAAAACCCCCACACTTCGCCGACGCTAATGCGCCCGTCATGCCACGCGGCTTTCAGTGCACCGTTCAATTCGGGGCCCAAATACTGCGGTCCCAACACCGGCACCAACAGTTCGTCGCGCACCAGCCGATCCGAAACGGCCTGCGCCATCGATTTCGCACTGGCGGTAACTCGGTCGACCTGGACGGTAAACGGCGCGGTCGGATCGCCCTGCGCTGGGTAAGCCACCCATTGATACGTTTCGCGCAACCGATCCGCCACCGTCTGCCCAAACCGTTTAACCGAATCGTCGGTTTGCTTTTGTTGCTGCTTATTCAGATTTAGCGATTCGGCTAATTGCTGTACTCGCTGCCAGCCCAAATATGTTCGGGTGGCTGATTCCAAAGACTCAAGCGCCTGCTGGTCAGCCAATGCGAACACCACCTGGTTACGGTAGACACGCTGCGCTGCACCCTTCGATTCGATAGCCTGACGCACCCACACGCCGGTCGTCGACGATTCTGAGTCAGTTTTGTGCCAAGCCCAGCGTGGGTGGACGATTACAAGCCGGGCTTCTTCCAGGTCCGGAATATCGCCCGACGATTCTGGCGCAATGTGGACGCGGTCAAACTCGCCTTTTACCTTGCCTTCACCTTGTAGCCTGTCGACGATTTCATTCCAGACCAGTTCACGGTCTTCGCGCAGGTGTTCAGCGTAGTCAGAGGCCGTCCTAGTGACTGATGCTTGCGTATCAAACCAATAATGGCCGGCGTCACCATAAAAGAATGTCGATTCCTGCTCCAGCGCGTCCAATGCGGCACCGAAATTGCCCAATGCGTCACCTGGAATTGCTGTGCCCAGCCACACCAGCTGCTTATCTAGCCCTTTATGCGCCGACTTCGACCGGGGGGCCGCGCCCATAAACACCGTGCGAGCGATGCGACGCGTCACATGTCGCGCACCCAAACTGGCACGACTGTTATCAATGACGGCAGCGGTGGCGTTTGGGCCGTCAATATCCGAATCGATAATGGGCTTCCACGAATCCTCAAGGTATTGCGTCAAATCGGTATTGACCGATGTGGACGCCAGCGGCACATTGCCGGGCAGAATTAGTGGCGACGTATCATTTTGATCCCACAATTCGTGGACGATAGATGAAACCAACTTCAACACGCCACGCGTCCGTTGGAAGCGTTCAAGCGTCGACCAGTCCTCGTACAACCGGTCCAAAAGCTCCGGGTGTAGCGGGTATGACGCCGTAATGCGGTTTTCGTATGTGATTTTTGGGTCGGAAGCATCGCGGGGGAATAGCGTCGGATTGCCGCGATACATTGCCACGAATCCCTTAGCGGTGGCACCGATGGCAGCCTGTGTCTCGACGTCCGGTTTTTGAAATAGACGGCGGCGCACGATTTCAAACGCCTCATTCTTCGACGACGGACGCCACTGGTCGGCCACCCGTCGAATAACGTTTTGCAGCCGCTCCAATGCCAGCTGGCCGTTCGTCCCACCGATTTCTATATCATTGCCGCGCCCAGGCTCAGCAGAATCTGACGCCGGGATCGAAACCACCAACATGGTGCCCGGCACCGCCGCCACCGTCTCTGTCAACGTTTGCGCAAACGTGAATTGTGTATCAAACGAGCCACCTGGCAAACCTTCTTTACCCACCAGGTCCCGCGCGTACGCAACCCACTCGTCAATCAGAATTAGCGCGGGGCCGTATTGCTGTAGCAATGTTTGTAAAGCATCCCCGGGATTTGTGCCCGCCTGGTCGTCGGCGGCGACGATGTCGTACGCCTGACGTCCACCCAACTGCCAGGCCAATTCGCCCCACATGGTGTTGACCCGTGTGCCGTCGTCCTTAACGGACGCCGACCCGGCCTTGAGCCGGTTGCCAATTATGGCGACCCGCCGCACCGGCGTCGTCCGCATTTCGGTGGCTCCTGCGGCGGCAATTAGGACTTGCATCTCCTGCGGCAATGACGTGACGGGCGCATCGCCGAACATGTGCCATAGAGCTAACATCGAGTGGGTCTTGCCGCCACCGAAGTTGGTTTGCAAGTTAACTACAGGTGACGTCGACCCGTCACCAACTATGCGTCGCAGCGCGCGGTTCAACAAATCTTGCAGACCCTCGGTCAGGTATGTGCGGGCGAAAAACTCTTGGGGGTTAGCGTACTCGGGCTCTTGCGCATGCCCGGTTGCGACGGCCCACAAGTCGGCGGCAAACTCGGACGCGTCAAACCGTCCGCGTTGCACGTCCTCGTGTGGACGCACCACCTCGCGCCATGGACGCAACCCCGACGTCCCCGGCGCCAACGCCGCCTTCGCGGCCGACCGGCGTACCTCGGTACGCGTCTGCTCGGACGCCACACTGGCTTGCACTTCAAGACGCATCTTGCGGGCGTCCTCGGCCGAATCCGGCGCATTGACGGCTTGCAATAGACGCTCGATAGTGTCTAAAGCGCGGATTGTATCGTCCGATGCGAACGGCGCATTATGGGCAAATTGATTGCGGGTTTCTCGCAATTCCGACGCATATGCCTGCTGTGGACGCGACAGAATTCCCGCAAAATCGCGTCCGAATTCGGTGATGGCCCGCAATTGGGCTTGCGGGTCAAACTTGCTAATAGTTTGACCACGCCCGTCACGGGACGCCCAAATCTCATTCCAATCCGACCGTCCACCGAATACATCGGTCATTACCTCGTCAACCGGGGCCTCTAAACCCTCGGCCAACAATTCAAAACCCCGGCTAACCCGGTCGCGATTACTCAGAGCCACGCTGCGTCACACTTTCTTGAGTGTTACCGGTGAAGTTTGGTGGTGCAATCGGCAAAGCCAAAGACGGCACGCGCGCTAATCCAGCTATTATGTCGAGTGCGGATCGTAGGTATGGCCAGGCCAACTGCAAAATGGCACGTGCCAGATCATTTGGTAGCTCGGTCAAGACCTCGGCGAGCGTGAGGACGAAACTTACGGAAGCATTAACTGCGTCCCCTGCCGTCTCGCTAGGGGTGACCACGGCGGTTAGCGTCGCTTCCAGACTATTGCTTGGTGCATCAAGGAGCTTGACCGACAGGCTAAGGGCTATCGTGGCATTAACTGGCGGTTGGCGCCCTCTGTCGATCGAACACCTGCTGATGAATCCGTCCAGGACGTTCACCGTGGTTCGTGTATCTTCGCTCATGTCATCACTTTCACTGGAACGATGTCGTTCGCGCCGCCCACCGTCATTGACAAGATATTGCTCGGATTCTCGGTGGATCCGAGCAAGGTAGCCTCCATATGCCACACAGGCACGTTACCCACGCCATCTTCCCGACCGTACGTCTCTGAACTGGTCCAAATCCGAGCGTTCCCCCAGACATACCCTGCCGGGGCATGTCCAAGACGCAGTGTCGTATCAGGCCTAGCTTTTTCCACTCGAGTCTCAATGGTCGCACCGACCGCGAGCGCGTATCGCTCCAGGGTGGACAGCGTTGGGTTGGCGTCGTATCGTTCAATCGCAGCCACTGTCGGCTGGGTAACACCCATACGTTCGGCAACCTCTGACTGTGTCAAACTCCCGCGACGTATGGCCACGAGGCTGGCCATCATGTCGGCATGGTTGTCGGCAAGGGACTGGGCCAAGGCGACTAATCTGCGGTGATCTGTGGCGTCCATAGACTTTACTCTATACTCCGTTCTTGCTGGCAGTACTATACCCGGCACCATCGCCCGGACGAGTGAACCGGCTCTCTGACATGATCTGCCAATAGGTTTGGGTAGCAGCACCGAGTTGGTCATGCTGCGAGTCACCAACACCGCTGTCAGTCTGGATGATCTTCTCGTGAGCGCGCAGACCGATCACCGTCAGTGGCATGGACTCAGGCTCCGCGTGAATCAACCGCACCAAGGTGTAATACCCGCGATCTGGGCCATTCACACCACGATCGACCACATGGATGTCTTGCCATCGCACCTCATACAACTTGGCCGGGTGACTTTCACGTATCCGTTTGACCTCATCCACCGGCTCGAGGCGGCCCTCCATCGCTCGGAGAATGCGTGACCGGAACTTGCCTTCAGCGGAGATCAGCGTATAAGGGTGCCACAACCGGCCAGGACGGCGTATCGCTGTCATCAGCTTCTCCACAGTCTCGTCAACATGCCGATTCACAGGCTCTGCCGCGCTGAGCTCGTGCCAGTAATAGTCAACCGACACGCCACTACTGCAAACTGACGACTCATTCCACCAATCTGTGTCAGCCATCAAACATCATCCCCAAAGTCGAAGGCGGATTGAGTGGCCTGCGAGCCTCGTTGCTGTGTGCGACGGGCCTGGTCGCCTATGTCGTTCCAGGCTGATACCAGGCCGTTGAACAGCAGGGCGTCTTGGGCGTTGCCCTTGCGCTCTGCCTCGTGGAATAGCAGGAAGCCCAGCTCTTTTACCTGGTCAAGGCCCACCCGGGTTTCGACGTCTGGCAACAGTGCCGCCACCTGGTCTTGGCCCTGTTTGCCCATGATCGCCGCCAGGCGGACGGTTGCTTCCCAAACTGACACTTTGTCATCCGTGGCCGGATTCCATGCGGATTCCAACTCGGTTGGGGCAAGCAGCCTGGCTTTACCTCCCTTGGCTTCGAAAATACCACCCCGTTCCAAAGCCGCAGGGGACGTGCCAGTGGCGCGCGACAAGGTATCTGCTGTGCCGGACGATTCCGTCGTCCATCCGTAGGTGCGGTACCACTTGACGGCAAATCGGGTATCAGGGTCATAATTGCCTTCTTGCTCGTCGATGACTTCGTCCAATGTGGCGTTGATAAGCACCAAAGCATCGCGAACGGACATATCCGAGCCATCAGCTTCGCGTACTTTTGAATAGCGCGAGAAAATGGACATACCCGGGCCAATAGCGGCCTGGGCCAAATCGACGGGGGCGACGGCGCCTTGCATCATGGCGCGCAGAGCGCTGGGGAGTTCGGATTTCAAGGTGGTGAGGAATTGACGACGGGTGGTGGTAGGGGCGTCATCGGGACGAGGACGGCAAGCTAGGACGATGGAGGACGCGAGTGCGTTGGTGCCAACGCTTAGCATTCGGCCACCGCGTTCACTGCGGACGGGCCAGGTTGCAGTGATTTCCCAACCGGTTTTGACCAGACCATCAAGTAATGTTGTCCATCCGGTCGAGCTTGAACCTTCAGTGTCCGAATCCTGCTGCTTATAGGCATAGTAAACGGTCATCGGAGCACTGGCATTCGCGGTTTTTCTGATGTTTTCGAACACGCGGTTAAACCCCGTGATGAAGAACCCTTCGGCACCGTCCCGTCCATTGTGTCGATATGGGTTGGCCACCAGCTCGTCGGTCTTGGGTGTGAGGACTGTCGCGACCACATTCGGCACAATGCTGCCAAGTGAGCGGCGTAGCCAGACGTAGAAGAAATCGGACAGGTCGGAGTAGCCGATGTTGTCGTAATAGGGAGGATCAGTCGAAACGATGGCCTTCGTGTAGGTGGCCGCTGCCGCATCTTGTTGATACACGTGACTCTGAGTGGATGCGGGCAGCCGGTCTAGCGCTTCAGCGGTGGTTGAAAGAGCAATGCTGATGTCACCGGATGCGCTGGCAAATGGATTCACCTCTGCGAAGTCCCACGCCATCGGAATTGCCTGACGAGCAAATAGATTGCGCGTTTGATCACGGCTGCTTGACCAAGTCGCAATTGAATTATTGAGATCAGCAATACGACTCACACCCAGTCCCAGATATGTTGCCAGTGCGTCGGCATAGGCGGCTGGTCCATCGCCACCTTCCTCTAGGCGGGCTCCGACGCTTGCCTGTGGCGGGTGGAACGCCGGTTCGGGCTGGCGACACCGCAGGCCGCCGCCCAGGTTGGGCACGGCACCCAGGCCGTCGGCCGAGGATGGTGTCTGGGCGCCCTGGGCCGGCTGGAACCCGCCACCACCAGCGGCATCAGGGACGTCACTACATGAGGCCAGGGCATCAGCCAAGACAAGTTTTCGAACCTCGGACACCAGATCGCTGAATGTCGTCATCGCCACTAGTTGACGGTTGGTGAACAGGTCTGAGAATCTTGTCAAACCATAAGGGGGAGTCCATACGTTGCGAGGATCATATGGCAATTCTTGGTCTGGCACATTATCCGGCCGCGCAACTGCCGCAGCCTTTTCGTCAGCCTTTGTTGACGACAGGTAAATGCGTTCTCGATTCCCCTCCGCTACAACAGCCATGAGATGCGCACCCATCCGACCAGACGAACCCTCAGATTTGATGTAGTCACTCGAAATCGGCGTGCCATCAGCCACTGACATGCCGCCTTGCCTGGTTCGTGTCCCATCGGTGTCACTCTTTGGCCCGTCAGCGTTGCGCATGACCTCGTATTGGACGTGTCCGTCTACCACTGATGCTTTGACCCAGGCTTCTTTGCCTTTCTTTTTGCCAAGCCACCATGAGCTGACGAGTGGCACCTCGATGGGATTCGCAGGGTTGGGTGAACGGACTGTTCGTGCCCATTTCCACGCAATTACCGTTCGCTCGACACCATTTTCGTCCTTGACTTTCGGATACAAATGCCCAATGCGTCTGAATGCCTCGTCGCGCATCCATTGACCGTAATAGCGGACATCCTCGGCCAGGCCTGTTGCACCGTGCCACGTCGCCCGCGTTTCGGCTCACGGGTGAACTGGTGGGCGTCCGGCGAATTTGGGTGGTATTTCGATTAGCGCCTTGTTTATTAGCACAGCCACCGGGTTCAAATCCGACGCATGGGCCTCTAACCCTAAACGCTGAGCCTCCAGTGGGATGCTTCCGCCACCGGCAAACGGGTCTAGCACGGCGGGCAATTTTCCGTCATTTGAACGTCTGATTTCGTCCGTCGCCGCTGCCCACAGTGCCTTGCGGGTGCGCAATTCGCGTCCCTCATGATCGCGTGGCACCACTGTGACGCCGGCCAGTGTGCCCAACCCACCATCGTCTGGCGCGGTGTTTTCCCACACCACCATGGCCTCAATCATTTGGTGTAGGCGTAGCCGTTCGGCATCTTGCAATTCAACAGTTGGGAATTGGTCGGGATGGGCGCTGGGGTCGTCAACCAGTTGGGCGAACAGTACGGCACGCGCAGTGGCCGTCGGCTTGCGCGACCACCACAGGTGCAGCGTGGAGGGGTGCCCGTGGCGGATGGACTTCTCGCGGGCCGACTCGCGGTTGATTGTCTCCAGGGGCAGGCCGACCTCGATCAGCTTCTTCTTGCGTTCAGCCACGGTTCATCCTTTCGCACATCTGATTGTTGATGGATGCTGCGACTGCGCGCAGCATGACGGAACATCCAACACTGTGGGGGCGCATGACGGGCATCCACCATTCGGGGATGATGCATGGCGGGACACTGGTCACGTTGGCTCGCCGCCTTTTGACCAATAGGTTTTCCAGTCTTCGTTGACTGACTTCGTCGTGGCAGCCAGCGGGAACCCTGCGAAGGCGTCCACTATGTAACGCACTTCGTCGCGGGCGGGGTCATCGGGATCGACGGCCACCAGAGCCAGGCGGTGACGGTCGCCTTGAGTTTTGCCCAGTGTGATTTCACCGGCGGTCGGTGAGAATGTTGGGCTGCCTTTTAGGCGTCCTTTGACTTCGATGAAATAAGTGGTGCCGTCAGGAGTGACGGATCGAATGTCGAAGCCCGGATTGAAATGATCCATCTCGGTTGGCGTGCGTCCCAGGGCGCGTTCGCAGGCCATCACCAAGTCGACACCGCGGCGCTCGACCGCCTCAGTTTCTTTTGCTTGCTGTGCAACATGGGCGGCGATTTCTGGCGGGGCGACGAGGACGGCCGGAATCACAAGCGCGGCGGCCCGGACGGTGGGTGGCACCTCAAACAGATCGGCCGCGTGGTCCAGCTCGGTCATACGGTTGGCCAACCTGACTTCGAGATTTCTGGCCTCGGCTTGCGCATCGCGGGCCCGCCGGCGTCCCACCTTGCCAGATTGCTCAAGGTCAAGCAAACGGTTGTATTCGGCGTCTTGATAATTGATTTGCGCCGTCAGGCGTTGCGTCACCTGCGTGCGCGTCCGCTCGGCTTGGGCGCGCAGACGGGCCTCAAGCTCGACGCGTCGCGGCTGTAGCCCTTCGCGGTAAGCCCACAATTTGACGGCTGACTCGTTGTTGGCCGTCATCCACGGCTGGCCCAACAGCGCTGCAACCCGGTCGGTTTCGTCCGCAGTGGGCGCCTCGTAGTCCAAGTACGGTGGCGCGGCGGTGACCTGCCAGCCACCGTCCGCATTTGACTGCACGTAATTGAAATGGTGATCCAGCATGACGCCGTCCGCGTTAGCAATCTTCTGGTCGACGGCATAAAGCAGCGACGGGACGGGGACGGGCTTATCGCGCCGGTCGATGAATACGGTGCCGCGGGCCAGGGTGTCGCCCAGGTCGGCTATGGTCACGGCGATCACCGCGTCCAACAGCGGATGGCCCGGCGCGATCAGCGTGGCATCCGGGTGGCCGTCGCGCTGCACATATTTGGGCTCGAAAGTGGCCCGCTCGTACTCGGCGGGCAGCTGGGCCCAACGGTTGGTGCGACGCGCTTGTTCACGCAGACGCTCTGGGACGCGGCTGATCTGGTAACGCCCGGTTTCGCGTTCGCGAATCAGGCCGCCCAGGCGGGTGAACGCCAGCGTGAAAAACAAACAAATAAAGCCGGGCTGCAACTTGCGCTCAAGTGCTGCCTCGCGCATACGACGGATCTCGTCAATGTTCAAACCGGGATACATCTCGGGGTTCAACATGCGCTCATTAGCCAGTTTGGCTGCCTCGACGGTGCAGGCGGTATCGATAACCTGCTCGAGGTATGCGCGCACATCTGGCTGATCGCCGTATCTGATGGCGCTAATAATCAAATTGCGCAGCGGTTGATTGTCGAAAGTGTCGCGCTCGCCCAACACGTTAAACAAGTTGCCGCGATACGCCTCAGCCTGGGCCTCGATTTTGTGCAGTAGCATTTGAAACACGTCGCCCTCGCGGGTTTGGCTGGCCACCAAATTCCACAAATGGCATACTTCGCGCTGCCCAATACGGTGAATACGTCCGAAACGCTGCTCAATTCGGTTTGGATTCCAGGGCAGGTCGTAATTGACCATCAAATGGGCGCGCTGCAGGTTCAGACCCTCGCCGGCGGCGTCTGTGGCAAGCAGCACTGTCACCCGCGGTTCAGACGTGAATTGCACTTGCGCGTATTGACGTTGCTCACGATTCATGCCGCCATGTATTGTCGCTACGGCATCGGCGCCCAAAATAGCGCCGATTTTTTGCTGTAAATACGTCAACGTGTCGCGGTGTTCTGTAAAGATGATTATCTTGCGCGGCAAGCCAGTGACGTCCGGTACAAGCACGTGGTTTTCCAGTATCGAGCGCAATTCGACCCATTTGCGGTCCTCGTCCTGGTTGCGCACCAGCTTTGCGGCGTCCACCAAGTCGTCCAAAACGCCGATTTCAATTTTCAGCTCCGCTACGGTCTGAGCGGCCGTGGCAAGGTCGATCACTTGCTCGACTTGGGCGTCAAACCGGGCGCGCTCGTCATCGGTGACGTCGGAATCAATGTCGTCCACGTCGTCCAAATCGCTCAGGGTGAGGTTGGGCACGGCGCTTGCTATCTGCATGGACTCTAGCTGGCGCCCAAGCGCCTGCTCGAAATGGCCAGCCTGCGGCAGGTCGGTCAAGCTGCGCAGCTCGGTCAGTCGGCTTGTCAGGCGGTCGCGGCGACGTTCCAACGACCGCAAAATGGCTTCAGGGCTTGATGCTAAACGACGCTGCAGGATCGTCAACGCGAAACCGATGGTGTTGCCGCGCTTTGTGTCGCCTGACAAGGCAATTTGATCGGCTTTGCCCATCTGGGTGCGCACATAGCTGGTAACTTGCTCATACAGGTCGCGCTCATCAGGCGATAACTCGTAGGGGACGGTGTAGGCGCGGCGCTGCGGAAACAGGTGTTTGCCTTCGAAGGTCAGCAGTTCTTCTTTGATGCGACGGATCATCAGCCCGGTCGTGTCTGTGCGGTGGACGCCCTCGCGGTACTGGCCCTCGAACCGGTCGTTGTCAAGCAGACGCATGAACAGCTGGAAGTCTTCTTCCTTGCCGGCGTGGGGTGTTGCCGTCATCATTAGAAAGTTCTGCGCAGTTTCTGATAGCACCTGGCCTAGCGTGTAGCGTTTCGTGGCTTTAAGATCGTTACCCCAATAATGGGCTGACATTCGGTGGGCTTCGTCCACCACTGCCACGTCCCAGCGCACCTGTTGCAGTTGGTCGATTAAGGCCTCGTCGCGCGAAACCTGGTCCATGCGCACTATTAAGTATTGGTGGCGGGTGAAGACGTTGTGACCTTGGGCCTCGTCGATCATGGCGCGGTTGAGAACGTCGAATGGCAAGTCGAACTTGGTGGCCAACTCGTCGCGCCACTGGTCGACCAGCGATCCAGGTGCGACGATGATGGCCCGATGGCAGTCCGAGCGCAGGATCAGCTCTTTGATGTAGAGACCCGCCATGATTGTCTTGCCGGCGCCCGGATCGTCCGCCAAGACATAGCGCAGGGGTACCTGGGGCAACAGTTTGCCGTAGACAGCCTCAATTTGGTGGGGTAGCGGCTGCACATCAGACGAGTTGACTGCCACCATTGGGTCGTGCAGCGCGGCGTACTTGATGCGTAGGGCCTCGGCCGCCAGACGAAATTGATCTGGGTCGGCGTCAAACGGCAGCCGACCATCGGCGTCCGACGCGACTTGCAACGCTGAGGCTTGGCTGCCGGAGACGTACCGCTCCGTCAGGTTGCCCGACTGGTCGCGGACGACAACGTTGGCAACATCGGCGTCCATCAGCTCGGACGAGACGACCGTCACTACCTGCCCTGGCAGAAATCCCGTCAAACGCAATCCGGCATGCAAATCAGCCAAAGCCGTCACACCAGCCTCCTTCCCGTTATCAAACGAATATTGCAGCTTACAACGGGCACAGGACAAACCCATTGAGGCTTGTCTGAATAGGACGCCTTGACTACGCATCAAACATACCGCGCCGATCTTGAGTGTTCGAACTGGACGGGGCGCAGCTGCCTGGGGGTATACAGGTGAAACATGCTTTGACTCTGGTGCTGGTGGCCAGGGTCGGAATGTTTTGGGACAAACTGCCATCGGCATCGTCGTGGGGCCGTCAATAGGGGAATCTGTGATTACTGGTTGCGAGAATGTCCCATTTGGTTTTGGTGACCGAGTTCCCATGGTCAGATAGCGTGGCTCGGTAGACTCGCAGGCGTGAGTAAAGGCAAGAACACAGCTGGGTCGGGCGGGCGTATCCGCAAGTCGCTTG
>Ga0123357_10008470_pt1 | contig 12851 bp, 9 predicted proteins | sample TergutEmb28metaG_FD_89873 | JGI IMG/M metagenome (GOLD analysis project Ga0123357, IMG submission 89873) | Embiratermes neotenicus P4 segment gut microbial communities from Petit-Saut dam, French Guiana - Emb289 P4 | ecosystem: Host-associated > Arthropoda: Insects > Digestive system > Gut ... | reverse complement strand
ATCAGAATTTAAATAACTGATTTTGTAGACATGATGACAAACATGTTGCATGATTTAGTTTTCAGTTGAAACTGGCCAATCAAATTGGCTGATGACTAGTATATTCAAATTAAAAAACCTAGGGTGTCTTAGATGAAATTAGAAAACCAAGAAGATTAGGCATTGTGATTTAAATTGGGTGAGTCATGGAACATGTACTTGTATACAAAGGCAGTTGCAAATTGTTATGTTACAGTTATAGTTACAATATGATTTTTATAACAATTTTTAAAATCAATCATAAATTATTATGTATAGCCTCGGTAGCCTCAGACTCAGCCAGTCCCCCCTCCAGTGAGAAATTCTAGTAGGTAACAAGAATAAGTTATATATACAAGATTGTACCAACACATCAGCAAAAATAATATATTAGCAACCGAACAATGTGGCTTCAGAAATAATTCCTCAACTGAAAAAGCCCCCTTCAAACTAATATATGAAATATTACTAACACTTAATAATAAATTAATAGTTGGTGGAATATTTTGTGACTTAGAAAAAGCATTCATCTCTGTAAATCATGATATACTATTGTCAAAACGTGAATTTTATGGATTCAGGGGCAAAACCAATTCACTGCTAAGATCATACCTCAGTGATAGATATCAGAGAGTACTAATAAATAATGTCTTTTCTAATAATACTACTTTTTTCAGAATAAGGCAAAATAAAACACAGTGTTCCTCAGGGCTCAGTACTTGGTCATTTTTTCTTCTTACTTTAGATTAATGATCTTCTGAATACAAAAGCTGACTTATGAAAACCAGTTCGATTTGCAGGTGACACAAGCATAATAACTGCAAATCCTAGTCCCTCAAAATTTAAAGAAGATATTAACAATATAATTGATAATATAAATGACTAGCTCAGAAGTAACTCTTTATCATTAAATTTTTATAAAACACACTTGTCATGGAAAGATCATATTGATCAAATGTTTAAACTAGGCCAAGCATGCTATGTAATTAGGTATGTTAATAATTTTATGTCCCAAGTTATACTAAGGACAATTTACTTTTTATATTTTCATTCCATCCTGTCGTATGGCATAATTTTCTGGGGTAATTCTGTATATAGCTCTAATATTTTTAAGATTTAAGAAAGGATAATTACAATAATTATGAATGTCAGAAATAGAGATTCTTGACATCAATTATTCAAGAATCTAAAAATTTTACCATTAAAATCACAATATTTTTTTCCTTCTATTATTTGTTGCCAAAAATAGTGACTTATATGAATCAAACTCAGAAATTCATATCAACACTAGATTTAGTTCTGACTTACATACTCCAGCTGCAGACTTAACTACTTTCCAAAAAGGACCCTTTTATTTTGGAATCAAAGTCTTTAATCACCTTCCTACTAGCATCAAAAATACATCTCATGGCATAAACCAATAAAGATCTGTTCTCCAAATTTTCCTTCTTATAAATTCATTTTACTCATTGGAGGAATATTTTACTTGGAATTCAAATAGAGATCTTGACTCAGTGTAATCATTTTAAAACTAAACATCTAAATAATCTTACATGTAAATATAACTCAATACCATTCTATATTATTACTTTTAATTTGAATTCTTAACTCTTAGGTATATATAAATACACATTTCTAGATGGAGAGACAGATTCCACTTCCAGTTGGTCTTTAAATCTTGTATGGGTATTTATTATATTGGGTGGATGTCCATATATTATAAGTCGTGTTGTAATATATAAATTGTAATCTGTAATTGACATGTCCAGTGTTATGTGTGTGACTGAATGGATTAACAAATAAACCAAACCAAACCAAACCAAATTAATATACACGATGACAAGTTTATAGGCTACTTTCCGTATTAAATAATTTATAATTTCCCTTGGTTTATGTAAGAGGGCTTTCATGTAACTTTACAATAGCATAATATGATATGATGTTTTAGTGAATAATGAACTGGATACGATGTGGTAGGAATGGGTCATGACCTAATTTAAGGCACCATCCAGTCATTCGGGTTTAAGGTACTTTAAAAATGACGAATAATTTTTTAAGGTACTTGAAAAACGACGAATAATTTCTCAGGCTAGCCTGTCTGTTGGAGAATATTAGAAGCAGGTGAGCCAACAATTCCAGTTCTAACCATCGTAACACCAGATTATGAAGTCTTATTAATTGCGCATTTCGTGTCATGTTACGTATGTATTGCCATTTTGGACGTATAAAATATATATAAACTAAATTAAAACTTCTCTCCCTTACTTGATTGCAGTTATTGTTCTCATCTTGCCTTTCCTTTAATAATAAACGTGCTCCAGTTAGCGCATTTTCGTTTGTTGTGTTTCACTTGTTTTCAGAAAGAAAATGGCGCGATGACTGAATAGGGCTGTATGAAAGATGAATGAGTGTTTAATATGCAACTTTGGCTTGGATTTTGTAGTTTGAAATACAGTGTTCGAGTAATTTTCGGTCTACCTTTTGGTGTCAAAACCTGGCCAGCTGCTGGTATGGTTTTGTAAGCAGTGAAAATGGTGAACGTGTTTTGTGCTTGTGATACTTGGATGTGCGGAACAAAGATTTCATACAGTTCTCTGTTAAACGAAATTACGTGAATTCGCAACTGTTCTTTAACGAAATTTTCTCGTTTTCCTCTAGAAAACATATATGTTCTTTCTGAAATATGTGTGTTATGTGTGTAGGACAAGACAGTGTAAAGTGTGAGATTTCTCAGACAGCAAGTATGCCGAGTATTTGTGAGTACAGATATTTGTTTCATTTTCTAGGAAGTGTGTGTGCAGCACATTTAGGAATGCAATAGCATTTGTTCATTCCACCTACTAGCATTAAATTACTTTATTTATAATTTTAAATTATTTTTTCCTACTTAAAAAACGAATGCACACTCAATTAAGCCTATACTACATTGTTATTGAAAATCACATTTTTTTTTCATTTCATTTCATTTATTCACATTCCGTGGATCCATCCATTACAAAATCCACAATGACATGCTTGTCAGATATGCTTTGCTTTGTACAACTTCACAAGATGTCGGCTGTAGACTATATTCTATGAAACATAAAATTTCTGAGACATTTTTGATAGACCATTACTGTAGATATTTTGGGTATTCACAGTTATAGTGTCAACCGCGTGTTATTGTAGTTATTGCATTTCTAAATCGCACTTGTAGCCGAAGCTTTACTATTAGTGCACGATATTTTCCTATTGAATATTTGTGTAATTGGCGTAGGAACTAGCTTATGGGTTGGATAGTAGGGAATTCGATTTCTGACAGGAACACGAGATTTTTCTCTTCTCCAGAACATCAAGATTGCTCTACGGCCCGCCTGTCCTCCTATGGGTACTGGGCACTGTTTCACCGGGGTAAGACGGCCGGGTCGTAAGGCTAACCCCTTAATTGCACCTAGTGTTCAGGTTAAGCATGAGAGGAACTATACCTTTATTCTCTCTCTCTAATTTCATGGCACGCACAAGGGCGATTTTAAATGTAATTGGGGCATATACACGATTAAATAATAAGTGCAGGAATGTAAATTACGGGCTGTTTTGTAACGTAGATGAAGAAAGTTATTTTAAGGGTCCAGGTGAAACATACAGAACACTTATTTTGTCGTTTTTTATGGGTCGAAACTTGGTCTTTCATATTAAGAAGAGGCATCGGAGATAGCCTTAGAGGATAGGGTGTTGGGAAAAACATATGGGTCTTAGACCGGGGAAGTAAAGGGATAGTAGAGAAAGCTGTGCATAATTAAAAGCTTCATGACTTGCCCTTTTATCAAATATTATTGGGGGGATCAATTTAAAGAGTGTGAGATTGGAGGGGCATGTGTCATGTATGGGGGAGGAATTAAATACATGTGGGGCTGTGGTGGGGAAAAATTCATTTGGCAGACATACTCCTAGATCGTGAAATAATATTAAATTGGAACTTAAATGTGACAGAAATGCGTGGGCTGGATTCATCGGGCATAGGTGGCGGGCTCTTGTGAACACGTTAGTGAACTTGCGGATTCCGTATAATGCGGGCAATTTCTTGAGCGTGTGTAACACTATTAGCTCCTTCAATAGGACCTTGCTGCATGGAGTTAGCAGGTGCTACAGAACTGTTGTTGACTACCAAAAGAAAGCGTACGGATCATTTTAGGTCTTGTTGCAACCAATATAGGTCGACAGTAACTGCCATCTGAGTTTATCTATCGCTGTCTTGGTGTAAACACCAGGCAATAAACTCCAGGCTGTGTGAATAAAACCTAACCTAGTGTCAATAATTTTAACTTCGGGATAAAGAAATCGTTTAGAGATATGCAGCAGTCCAAGAAACACGAAAGCATTAATAAACAGCAACGTGAAGAAAACTTATTTCCGCTTGACGAATAGCGGTCATTCACTTAGGTGAGAGAAGAATTTTGGCTAACTGCTTACGGTAGGGAGATGCTGAATCATATGTTCGATTATTTCAATTTTCTATAAACGCGCCATTTTCTCTAGCCACGTAACCAAAATGACAGTGCGCTTTCAAGTTTTCTAACAAACTTGCAAAACCACAGGAGATGGGTTAATTTATCCGTAATTTCAAAAGGATATTTTCAAATGGCCAATCCGAGAGCTAACTTTTATTCGTAATTTGTAATTGCAGTCTGTGAAAAAGTCTGTGTACTTGGGTAGCCTTAGTTGAGTCTGAGGTCACATTTACGTACTGTTATAGCTCATGTCGCGACGATCTAAACTGTATATTTTGGACACACAAATTTTGTAACTACTTTTGGGCTGACCGGTGCTCATTACTTGCAACACAGTTTTGGGCGAGTTAAATTATTTAGCGAATCTTTAGATGTTGAAAGTAATGAAATATATATCGTGTGAGTTGAAAGAATCTTCTTTCAGTGATTTATGTTTCAACAGCCCATATCATCTCGGGTTATACTTGAACGTTTTTCACTCCATTTGCTGACGGTTAGATTAATGCAACATTCCTACCTGATTTATACATTGCTTTTACTTGTAAGTGAGCTACATGAGCAAAAATATTGTTCTTGTGTGACACCCTTCTTAGAGACTGGCATGTGTGATGTTTTTCTGTGATAATTTTTTTCATAATCCATATATAAAATGCTACGAACTAGGCCTAGAATCTAAAATGCCTGCACACTCTTATGAAAAGTCCCGACTGGAGTCGCCTCTGGAAGATCTGTAATTCTGACTTCTACCTTCGGTGTCATCAGTCCCTCTTAATAGATATGTGAACGGGGCCATGACCTCTTCATGCAACATCCCTTCAAAATCTTCATATGTGATATACGTTGCGTAAATCCTGCAGTCGAGAATGGGTCTTTAAATGACGTGACCTCTTTTAAATGACGGATTTCGACTGCATTTGATAATGGGGGTCTAGAATGAAAGCTGAAGGAAGAAATTCAATTTTGACTGCTATCGGAAAAAAAAACACTACATGAAGCTCAAATATGATTTTTTTTGTACTTTTTCTTAAGTAATTAGTATTGAAATGTACTGACGCATGATATGAAATATAAACGTGCCTGATATCTACAATTGACATTTAAAAGTTTCTTCCATTTTGTCGATAGGTACAAAATACTCGTATAAGGAAAAAAATTGACTCTATTCTCTCTGATACTTGTAGTGCGAATAACTTCGCAAAAGTATACTTATTTCTGCGATTAATTATGAAGGTAACTGGGTGTTCAAAACTGCAAACAATGTAACTAGAAAATATTGTTGTGAAGTTAACATGGCGAACTACTATCGGCTAAAGGGCTCTAGATCGCTGAACCGTCGTCACCACCAAAGAGAGATCGAAGGAAGTGAATATGACTTTTGAGATGCAAGGCTACAAATTTAATTCTTTGTTATCAGTAAGCTTGTCTTACATCAAGCGCGAGGGTGTGGGCTGAATTCATCACGATCAGATTAAGGCCCAGTGAGAGGGTCTGGTAAAACGGCAGTGAAACTTCGGACTTTATTAAAGGTGGGGAGCTTTATGATCAGCTGAAAGACTATTAGCTTATCAAGAAGTATTTTGCTCAACAAAATAAGTTTCGGATGACATATAAAACATCGCATTTCATAAGATTCGGCTTATGACCCAAAGTACATGTATACTGAGTCTGACACACGACGAGAAAAGTAATTTGTTTGGAAATACGATCACCTTTCCACATAATTTTGCTATTCGTGGTGCAGTACGCAAACATGTAATGGACTTTTGTTTGAAAAAAAATTTCCGTCTTTTGTTTGTGCAACTTCACATTGCACCTTATTCCTCACCTCGTTTTTTAGTAGCAAATTTCGCGTTATTTATACTGTCTCTCCTTTCTGCCTTCATATCTCCAAAAAGAAAACTTATGAATGTTAGTTTCGAAAAGATGAAGTATACAAGTCATTAAAACATATACTGTTTACGTAACTTAACCTTTTTATCGGAGACCGTGACGTTCATTTCCGTTCACCTCAGAAACCTATTCCTTGCGATCGAGATATGCCTGCACATTGTATTGCAGGGTGAAGTTCAACACACATCATATTTCCTACCGAATCACAAGGAAGGAGATCAAGGGAAACGATCTTAAAACGTTATGGCGGGCAGATAGAATGAAGTATGGTGCAGCATTTGTACCTAACTTAAAACGTCACCAGCAGTATCTGGAGATTGATTTTCCACTGTTACTGTCTCTCCACCTCTTTGTAGGCGGTTTTATTGCAGCTTCTTTTTATTTTCTTTTTACTATTCAGCAGTTCAAACTTAAAATCAATCCCCTTGAGGTTAAATCTGAGATACGTCACGTACTGGGTCTTCTTTTTTGTAGTGTGGCCTAAATGAAATGCTGAAGATATCTGGCAAGTTCGACAAGTCGAAAGAAATATCTTTTAATCTTATTGACTCACTGATTAATTATTGCATTATTTAACAATGGTATTTCAACTGCATGGGCTGTTGAGCGTCAAATGGGGTTGAAAGACTGTCGGGCATAAAGAATGCGTTAGGATTTTTACGGGTGGGATCGTGGCATGTACTGCAGATATTTAACGTGACACTAGAAGAAGGCAGCAAGAAGGGCCAGTCAGAATACTGAAAATTCGGTCAAAATTAAAACGTGATATTTCCTGCTTCCATGGGTGGAGGGTTGTTGTGAACGCTAGTCTGCTCTGTCGTTACGGCTATTCAAATCTACGGTCCGGAGCTCGTGAATTAATAATAACGTCACAGATATGAAATCTGTTTTAATCCTATAAAAATTGTTTGGACGTTGCTTTGTAATTAAGGATGTCATAAATATTAAGTTGAAAAGAAATTCGTAAAGAACTAAAGGAATTGCCTTTGGATACGCGAAACAAACTATTGAATTCCTGACAAATACTAAACTCCTAAAATATTTATATTCTAGTGATTATTTTATATAAAACCCACATTGGAGAATAAATGGAATAGAAAACAAGTGTTTGAGTTTTTCCCACCGGTTTTAGAAAATGTATCGATTGTTTTGTGTTGATTATAAGTGCCTTAATTATGTATTTAAACGGACGTTAGGCTCTTAAGTTTACGTCACATAAAAATGAAACTAATGCTTAAATTTTTGAATGTGTATCGAGGGGGAAGATTAGGTGGTTTCTATAATCTAATAGAAAACTAAAAATTTATCTGTAACTCTTGTTCACAATGAGCTGGAAACCTGTTTTCTTTCATCGACGAAAGAATATGAGGAGAGTAAAATGTATTTCATAATTTAAAAAAATACGAATACCCTATTTTATTTTGTTGAAAGTGACAGCCTGTTTTCAAACGCGGTGGTTTGAGAACATTTGGTGGGATGAATATAATATACCAGCATGTTGTTAGTGCGTCTTCTTAAGAGATCACGCCTTCCAGTACAAGTCTATAATTGTATAACATTTTGACCTTTTTGTAGCCGTCAGATGGCTTTTCATTTATCATAAAGTGATTCCTTTTTATTATGCTGTCCCACAGTGGTTTCCAATGGCGAGATTTGTGAGAGTGAAATACGCCACAACTCTTGGTTATAGAATTTTAAAACATTCTTTGTTCGGGCGATAAATAATTTTTTTGAGAATTCATTTCTTTTTAGGGGTGTACTTTAATTTAAGGTAAAATACTAAGAAACATAATTTTAAGATTTAATATAATATATGAATTGGGGCGATGTAATTTCATAAAAACACAGACAAAAATATTAGAAGATTACTACTAGGTTCTGGCAACAAAATGAATTACATAATGTAGAAGTGAATAGTCTTTTTTTACAACAAAATATTTTATACAGCGCTAGAGAAGTCAATTAAAATGCGTTGAAATCGCCGGCTTACAATCCCTATAAATAAATGAAATATCAAAAAGACGGAAGAAAACTGTTGAGAAGAATGACAAAGATGGACGTTACGTATAGAAATACACATTGGTCATCCACCTACGGCTAATGTTTGACGTATGATAATCTAGACGAAAAGTACTTTGGCTCCTTTAGTTGTGAGTTGAGAGGCACACGCAATTTTACATACTATACACGAACTAGCTCAATATAATAGCCAGAGCGCCTTTTTTGAAACAAAATGCGCTAGCTGCCGACTCTTAATAAATTACTTTCAAGACCATAAAATGTAATGTTATCTCATCTCTACTTTGAATGTTTGTTGGTGGATTCCTTAAGCACTCACTTGACATACACTTTATTTGAGAGGTTGCGTCAATAAAATAAAAAATTAGAAAGACATTTTGAAAATCCTATCCTACGAAGAAAAAGTTTTGATAAAATTAGAGAGTTTCGAATTTGAATAATGATTTCCTGGGACATGAAGCCTTGTTGATTGGTGAATTTACCGATCCACGTTAAGACAACTGTGAGCACCTCAAAAACGCACTTTAAGATTTCTGCATAGCTTTCTGGTTGAAGCTGGCAAGTAAACCACTTAACCATGCAATTAATTGAACACTCGCAGTAAGCGCGTAACCGGCTCAAAACAGCCCAAAATATGTTCTTACGAGGCTTTCAAAATAAGGAACAGTATCAACCATTTGGATTAAGGATATCACGCAGCGGGAGGCAAAATAATGAGTTGGTATAACAATTAGTAAACTTCACACAAGATTATTAAGATTGTTAAGAAAAGTACATACCAGTTCTGACGGAACAATGTCATCCAGTATGTTGTCTATCGAAGCAGGTACGTAAGTTCCCTGGTCCTCTACCGTAAACGTAACGTCCTGAAGCCCGCAAAATCGAACCCCATTCACTACCATCACTGAGCGGCTGTGCCTTACACTGGTTCTTGTTCTAGAGGATGACTTTTCACAGTGGTCCTTCTGTGCCCTCCAAGCGACTGACTGCTCACCGTCGCGTTCTTGAGGCGACTACCCTCAAGCAATACGTTGCGGAAACCCACAGTCTTTACCTGTTTTTGCTGGCAAAGAAGCCGTTTCTGTTCAATCGGACTAGCTTGGTTCAGCACAGATAATCTCTTCGTAACCAAGCCATCGAATCCCTTTACTTCTGAAATTTAGAACATGTAATCCGAGAAAGCGATATTAAACAAAGTGATCGGAATTAATGAATGTGTACCAAAAATGTATATACTGGTGTACATGTAAATAGATAAACATGTGTTGTCATGTTATTTCCTCTGCACGGCGAAGTCCAAGGTAGAATTATTATTGACTTGTGACTGGAGAAATAAATAAGAAAAATAAAAACTGCCTACTGTAAGCCTAATTTTTAACTGAAAATTACAAAATAAAAATAAAAATTCTCAATCCCTGTGCTGTTTACCTGCTTTGAGGTTCCAGCATTTCCTTGATATTATCGTATACATAAATACCGTTATTGATCACAATTTATAGTGCACTGATTTGGAATTTCTTGTTACTCGTTATAATGGGAACTTGCCGAAGAACAAATATTTTATACTGTACAGTTGTTAAGGCAAATTTATAGAACTTCCAGTAGGAAATACGAGCTGAAATTTATAAGTGTAAAGTGATCGACGCATTCTTTACGCACTAGAATCATAAACTGTTAGCGTTTTTTCAGTTTTTAGACAGATTTTCAGGGCTATTTAACGAATTTCACAGAAAAATTGTAAGGGAGATGGATATTTTTAAGTGTGCTGTGAGCAGTTGACTGACTTACTGGTATAAGTTATTGCCTTAACAAAGTTGCTTTTATGTAATTTAATATAAGTATATCACGCTTTTAAGTGACTTGTTCCTAGAGTGGTGTTTTGTTACATTAATATACTTACCTAAATTTTTTGAGCGGTTTTGGCGCTTGCTTAGACTACATAGCATCAGATGGTAGGACAGTAAAAACTAGTAAATAGAAAGGGACGTGAAAGAAAGCTGTTATAGTCTTATAGAGGTAAGATTAATTTATCGGAATTTGCTCCGAGAAAATGTGAAAACCTACGGAAACACTTTTTTTTAGATAACCAGTGTCCCAGTAGCCATTCGAAGCATTCACCTCTTGAACACCAGATAGAAATTTTACAGCTGTAGCAAACTTGTTCCTTATCAAACAGTATTCCTATATCTTCTTAAAATATTTCTACACATTCTCTATTTACCAACTTTCTTCCTATTTACCCAGACCATTTCAATGGCGATTACTTAATTACTCATTATTTTACCCATTTTCCAAAGGATGAAATTCCAGCGTACAATTTGCTTTAGTTTTCATTCAGTTTATCGAAAAATAATTTACTCCAAAATTTTGATTCAAATATATATACATCGCATATGAATTCAATGTAAACCTGTCGCGTGCCATACGCCAGACCTCCATGAGCTGCCCTACCGAAAGAAGGCGCGCACATTTCTTTTCATACTCAATCGTCTTTAGAACTACACTTATTGCAGCAAGGAGTATATTGTCTTTGCATGACCGTTGTATTGTAGTTGAAATGCGTACCTTTTATTGCCATGCTGCTCCAGCTTCTTACGCCATGAAAGCGTTAAAGGATTTGGGTTCCAAAGTAGATATTGCCAAAGTTGGCAAATGCGCATGCAATGAGAAGAAACCTGTCGCCGTCCAGCGATGCTAAAGTCTTGCGTTCTTGTGAAGGCTGGTCAAATTAATGTAATTTTATGTTGCTGAAATGAGAATAAAATCGAACGCTTATAATTATGTTGACGAATATAAGCCGAATTATTATCCCTAAATTTAAACTTCATATTTTATCTTTATATGTATGGTTTCAAAAAAGCAGTCCCGTTACAGGCCTGGACAGGAAGTTAAGGTTCCCAGATTTCGTGACAAAGGCACAGGATGGTGGTAGGTTGTCAGCCTTACGCACCGGCCGTCTTTACCCCCAGGAAATACTCCTGGTACTCATTTCTGTTAGAGGCTGAGTCGACCCCAGGGCCATAGTGCGATCGGAAGTTTTTTTTTGTCAATGAAAAATCCACTGACAACACCTGGGATCGAACCAGCGATCTTCCGATTTGTAGCACAGCACCGTAACCACTGTGCTACCGCGGTCCCCCCTGTATGATTTCAAGGGCTACCTAATATCTGTCAGTAATTAAATTAAACCTTGGACATGGGTAAGTTTTGTGCATGTTGGCAAAGTCTCCTGCTATTTTTCACTAAAGTGAACTTCAGTGACCTTGCTCGATGTTATCAACCCTGGCTTGAGTTTCTGTCACTGACATGTAAATTCCAACTCTAATTAAAATTCGTGTGTTTTGCGTAAGTTTCCTCCTCTGACTTGAGTTTCTACTATGTGCAATAACTTGATAAAATATGCTCTTGACTCTGTAAGGCGCGGCAAAGAAGGAAAGACGGAAGGAAAGAAGGGAGGGAGGAAAAAAGAGATGGAGGAAAAACAAGGTCTGAATGTAGGGAAGGACGAACGAAGAAAGGAAGGAAGGAAGAAAGAAAGAAAGAAAGAAAAAGGTGTTATGATTACATTAACATCCTTATTCTTAAAACTGCTTTTATTAACGAAATAAAGGACGTTTCAAAGTGCAAGTGAATGATAAATTATAGAGAATGAAGTCTAAGGTAGAAAACAAGACTAAGCTGTAAGTTGGAGGGGATAATAGATGGTTAAGAAATTATTTTAGAGTGAACATAGTTCGGAGTAGAACACTAAAGTAACAGAGAAAGTAATGAGGCCCACTGCAAATCTTCTTTAAATTGATATTAACGAACATGAAATTCATAAGCAGATATTTAGCGTTAGATAATGCCTGGACTCATCACATTTCAAGATGTTAAAAACATATGATGAATGAACGAATGATCATTAAGCATTCAACGTTTACTGTTGTTACACACAGTGTAGGGAAATTAAATATCTACACGACTTAATATATATTTCAAATTCCTATTCTACTCGTAATACAGCACTACTTTCGAATATAAAACAACTCTCATTTCCGTTTACTATAAACTCTAACCTTGCTTTTTGTGTACACATGGGAAGATGGATGTATGCGATCAAAACCACTGTTGGCTGTTCATTATCGTCTAAGTTCGAATATGTGCTCATACCTTCAATTTTAAGTGTTTCGAAAATCATATGCCTTGGAGACAATTATACGGAACCTAAGGCATGTGTTTCACTCTCCTCTATAGTGTTTGAGCGAAACGTGTATCCCTTCGGTAAACAAGCATTTACCAGGTTAGGCTCTAGTTTTACGCTGAAACACCTATAGATCTTATGTTTATGGGGCCGTGCATCATCTTGATAGTTGAGTAAAGAGAAAACCAACTTGATGCCACTTATTTTATTATTTTATTCAATGTTCATTCAATGCTCAACATGTTTCGGCCGTT
>Ga0123357_10008468_pt1 | contig 12852 bp, 2 predicted proteins | sample TergutEmb28metaG_FD_89873 | JGI IMG/M metagenome (GOLD analysis project Ga0123357, IMG submission 89873) | Embiratermes neotenicus P4 segment gut microbial communities from Petit-Saut dam, French Guiana - Emb289 P4 | ecosystem: Host-associated > Arthropoda: Insects > Digestive system > Gut ... | reverse complement strand
TTTTTTTTTTTTTTCCTTTTTGTATTTCCTCTAAATTGTTTTTAGCATGCCAGGGCCACCAACCTTTATTCCAATATCCCTTCACTACATCTTTTACTTTTCTGCCCTAAAATGGAGGCAGCAGGTGCCTCTCAAACATATGTACATGCTTACAAGACTATGTACCACCACATCAAAGAAGGTTGTAATTTTCATATTCATTATTGTGAGAACCTGAAGTCTCAAATGTATTACAAGTGTGCCCAGTGACAAGATTTGGTATTCATGGTGTAAAATTTTCTTTCCTGTCTCCAGAGCATTACTCAGGAGTTAAATTTAGAAACTAAAATGTTGATGTATTCAAGGTAGCTACATAAGGAGTAATACTGATTTACAGGCGTTTTTCTTCATGTCATGGCTGATACACTGGGCAGTGTTGGAGTTATTATATCATCTGTCCTAATAGAACAATTTGGATGGTACATAGCAGATCCAATATGCTCTATATTTATTGCTGTTTTGATATTTGTGAGTGTACTACCACTTCTGAAGAATGCAGCAGTTGTACTTCTGCTGCGAACTCCTGTCAAAGTGCAAGATGAGCTCCCTGCAGCTCTTAACAAGGTTTGTTATATGACATTTTATTAACAGTAGTCATTCTGGGAAGAATATATTCTAGCCCTTTTGATGGTTGATTCTGTGTACATAGACTAACAGATCTTATAATTAGTAATCATGGATAGCACTGATTTATTACTGTACACAATTACTGCTAACATATATGCCAGCCACCCATTAGCATTTAGACATTACTTCATTATTTTGCTCCATGTCCAAGAATATCTCAACAGAATATTTAAGTACTGAAGATTCAAGTCTTCTGGGTTGTTACACCATATGGACTGGTAAATAGTTACCAGCAAATTAAAGGATTGTCTTGAATCTCTAGGGTCAAGTAAAGAAGACTATTTTTTATGATCTGCACCCCCTCTCTGGTGGTTCACTGATTAACATTATAAACCATTTCAGTATGGAGTCTATGCTGTTGCTAGTTGTTATTTTACACTAGCATAAAGAACATTCATGTTTCAATGGTAAAGTGTTGCATTTGTCAGTATCATACTTTGTGATGCTGTACTTACTTCAATGTGGCTCACTCTTGTACATTATACATAATACCTTCTGTCCTGTGAGGGACACTATCCATCACAGTTCACTGAATATTCATGCTGTGAACTTCAAAAATGCTGGAAAGACATGTTTTTATGCTTTTGTGCTTCATAGAATAACTGGATGCACTAAGCAGGATGGATAGCCAGACCTGTGTTGTGGAGTGTGAACACAGGAGCTGGGAGGTTTCAGAAATTTATTTAAAGAAAAGTAAAGGGGTGTACTGAAATTAAACTTACATAAAAAGTGAATTTTTAACAGTGTCTTGTAAAATGCAAGAGTGGTTATAATGATGACCAATATAGAAACTTCACTTGTACTACAAACAGGATGTACACAGAACTACTTGATTCTTGGATAATGCTGTTGGTTCCTGGCCAGAGAACACTAATGTATAGCTTAGAAAGTCAGTTGTTGGCTTGTCACTCTGGAGGCCTGGGTTTGATTCCAGGCCAGTGCAAGTGTGATTTGTGGTGGCAAAGTGGTAATAGGACAGGTGTTTTTTAGTAATTTGGTTTTTCCATCAGTATCATTCCATCACTGCCCATATGTATTCACTCATCTATCACCAATGCTACATTATCTCAGTAATTGACATTGTCATTAACACTCATGCATTGAACTCACTCACCCCTCACTCCACGTGCTCACACTCACCCACCCACCCTCCCATTTACTTGCTCACACTAAACACAACCACTCCACTTACTTGCTGAGTCACTTAACCCACTTATTGAGTGGTACTATCACTGGCAAACTAAGAATCACTGCTGATGGGGACAGGACCTCCAGCAGCAATCACATACCACCTTCTCAAGCACCAACTCCTCTGTGAAGGAATTGCTTCACTGTCTGGCAGGTCTAAAAATAACATAAGTTGAAATATTCTTGTTAATTCTGCCTAACAGTATATAATATGTCTCTAAAGAGGGATGGTTATGTCAATGTACAATACAGTGTAGAACTGATTGTACTCTGCATTAACAGTCTGGCATACACTGACCACATTCAATTATTTTAGATGAATGTTAGTTGCGGAATGTTTTTTTTTTCCCCCTTTTTTTTTCTTTTTGCTTTTATGTTAGAGCAAATGATGTATAGGAGCACACCTCTTAATGTGGCACTAGAATACCAAGGGGATGACCATGTCCTGGCTGGTACATTTCCATACCTAGCATCTCTTGATTTATTCTTCTGGGGCTGTTTGAAGGATGAAGTTTATGATCTGCTACTGCCAGCAACATTGGTTACTTTTAAATAACGGAGTATGAAATAGACACTGCTTGGAACATTTATTGTGAAATGCTAGGAAGTGTCTGGTAAATAGATAATCGCTTTCATGTGTGGACAGCTAACAATACAGTATACATTGAATACCACTTGTGTACCAAACATTTCCTGAAGTTGTTCAAGTGGTACATGCCTCAGTTCTCTATGCTTTTTATCTTTATAAAAGAAATTGTTGGAACTGCTGAGATAATTTGTGTGTACCTACATATTTCTTTTGGCAGAAATGGACAGTGCAGTACTCATTGACTGTACTTTCCACCTCCTTTACTGCTATCTTCTGTTCCTCTGCTTTATACCTGCTGAATAACTTGCATAATGAAAGAAAAGGAACTGTTAGGCTTGTACTTATATAGAATATTCATAAAGTCACCTTTATCAGAAGTTGCATATGCTTTGATGGTTATTACATAAAATTTTGATAACATGATTTAACTCTGCAGCTGTGGGTGTTAGAACATATGTAACTATGTAGCTGTACAGTAAACCACCTTACAAAAATATTTTGTCTTCACAGTGTATCATCACATGCTGATTTTTTTCAGCATCAGTACTAGCCACAGAGTATTTTCCTGTCCATGTAAACTTCAAGACAAATGGGTTGAACAGTGTTAATGTTGCTCACATCTAAGATGCTTTTAATCACCATGTTAGTATTATCACTTACAAGAAGTTAGGAAGTAAGGATGTATAGTGTGAATTTCATACTAAGTTGTATGAAAATCTGTCCATTTGTTTGACACTTACTAGGGACAGGGTAAACAAATGGGCATAAGCACATGGACATGATGATATGGATGTATGCTACTACAATACAAGGTACGGCATTTACTGACATAGCTGTATGCAGGTGTCCTACGTAAAGATGTTTAAAGCAAGGTTTTTCCACAGTGTTGTCTTTATTTATTAGAATATGGAGAAAAACCTTAAACTTCTGAACATTCTAAACCATTAAGTTTATTATAAATAGCATAGAAATTTCCGTCAACACAACTTTAATTTAATTTAATTTAATTTAATTAAAGTTGTGTTGACGGAAATTTCTATGCTATTTGTAATAAACTTAATGATTTCCACACAACGGGATGAATTCTATTAATTCTAAACCAATTATTTCTCTAGCCCTGGGTGAAACAACCATGGGTGTATTCCAATTATGGTTTTACATTATTGGAGAGAGACAGGAAAATTCATGGTAAACTACATTATTTGCATGAAACTGAGGGGTCAGTGTTGTGGTCTTCTGGATTGAATACCTTATGCCTTTATCTTAAGGTACAAAGTTCTACCTGAAAATGAAGGCAACACACTGTCATTCTAGAAGACCATAATCTTGATACAGTATTTAATTACACCTTTAATTTACATGAAAGATAAAACGAGTTATCATTTCTGTTAATGTGGGTTTAGCATTACAATGAATGTGGAAATGTTTGTGGAAAACTTCAATGTTTGCCTTTGTGTCTCTATACAGGTGTGTGCCATGGAAGGTGTAGTTGGAATTCGTCAGCCACATTTCTGGCAGCACTCTTCAGACACAGTAATTGGAACCATACATATTCAGGCCTTACCAGAGGCCGCTGAACAGAAAATTATTCAGGAGGTATTGTACATGCAGGTGTTCTAACAGTAGAGTAGAAGATCCTGTACTGAGATCAGAATATGAGCAATTTTCCATTTGATATGCCATTTTTAATGTTCATGTGCTGCCATATGCTGCAGTTGAAGAGGTGGGGAAGCACTGTTTCAGTTGATGTGTAGCAAACTGCTGCATATTTTTTTCACTATATATATGGCAGGGTTAATAGCTTACATGTAGTATTCTGCTTCTCAGGTTGTTCTTATAAACTCTACCTCAAATTTGTGTTATTTCAGGTAACAGAGGTGTTTAAAGAACTTGGTTTCTACCAGTTTACTGTCCAGGTGGAGAAGGAACAGTATTTCACACACATGGCGGGAGTGAGTTTGCAGTTGAAGACAGATTTGGGTTTTGGTGGTGAAGGAAGGCATTCTTTGAACTCAGTTAAAGCCATTTAATGTTTTAATAATGTATACAAATTGTTTAGAATAAAAACTCTCGGTATTGTTCATTATCTCTGAGACAGTGGTAGTAAACCTATTATACCAGTTGATTCCTTTATTGTCTTTAAAACACTGAATGTTGTCACAGTATAAAATTTAAACCTATTTCCTATTTATTCCAGTACCATCCAATATCAATATAACACTTTACTTAGTTGCTAGAGGCACAACGAAAAGCACTGCCACTTGCCAAATGGAATGTACAGATAGTAGTTTTTATTGCCAGAGGGACAACTGCAGAGCAGGCAGCGACATTGATCACTGTGTAGCAGTGATACCTGCTCTATGGTATGCTGTCTGGTGATAAAAATACTCACTGTATGCCTACATATTTATTTTTAAGTGATGGAAACAGCTGCCATGCGAGTTGTAGATTGAACTTCAAACATTTTGCTGTGTGTACCATGCAAGCATAATTGTGCAAGCTGCAGGAAGTAGATGTTAATTATTCCTCTTATGTAGAGTGTTTCATGGATTGTGGACATAACTGTTGGTGATGATTTCCACAACTCCTTTGACCAAACAAGTTCATACTAACATATGCCCAATTTTGAATGGTTATGGAGTTATGACCACTTCAAACTTAGAACAGAATACTAAAATGTATAAAGTGGTAGTTAATTTATTAAAATGCAATTACTATTGAAATGTATATGAAAGAGATTTATTTTCCTTGTTCTCCTTCATGTTGTTTGTAGCAGATATGGTTCATATAACTGGCAATGTTTGACACCATCCTAACTGTTGACACACTGAGTATTATTTTATAATCTGTTTGTACTTAGCTGTCTTGCCTGTGAACACCCTCTGTTGACGGTGAAGGTTGCTGAACTCTGTGATTTCCTTTCTTGTATGTATCTATACATTTGTCTGTTCCAAGGTAGTGATATGTAAAGATAGCTTGCAAAAGGTAAAAAATTCAGACTGTTAAAAATAACTTACTTGAATATTAATGTGACATTTTAACTGTATTAATTATTCAGCTGATTTTAAAAGTAATGGAAATTGTGTTTATGTAAGTTATTCTTAGTCTGTTTTCCTTGTTTTAAACAGGTAGATCTTTTGATGATTTGATGATCATATAAAGAAGTTTACTAAATAATAATAATAATAATAATAATAATAACAACAACAACAACAGTTGCCATATACATAATTTGTGTACCATTGTGTTACAGGTTGTGTGTTCTGTCCACTACTGAACATGAGTTAATGGGAATTAGCTTTAGGTCGATTCAAATGCTATCTAGGCTAATTTTGTTGAATTATAGTTTCAAAAATTTTGTTATATCCTAATGTAGATGTCATTGAATTGACTGTTCATGCAAGTTTCTTTATAAATATGAAATTTCTTTAATATATTCATAAAATTTCCTTTTCCCACAACTTTTATTACTTCCATGATGTCTTCTGTAGGCCTAATGGAATGGTGACTTTCTTGGAGGTGTAGTGCAAATTTTTAATTTTGAATTTGATGTTTATAATAGCAGTCCATGAGCTGCATTCACAAACACAGTAGTCACTGAGAATAGGACCCATGTTGATTTGGACTTTTTCAATTACACAGAAACCCTTAGGAAATCACCTCCCACACTGATGTCCACAACTCTTGAAACATTTCTTCTTCTTCTTCTTCTTCTTGAAAGACATCTTAACAGCTTATACTCTTTGCATATATATATACACACACACATATATACATACATACATTTATACATAAAAGTTATATATCCTTTCAACTCCCTCTGCAGTTTCAAACATGTCATGTCACAGTATTTTCATAATAGAATGGTCCTACTATGAAGCAACATAAAGTGACTAAAAAGCACTAAGTATGATAGTTAAATAATATACTGCATGACAGAATGTAATACCCCAGCTAGTAGTGTAACTCCCTGGATAACCAAGGTTTGACATCTGGCATTGTCATAGAAATTTATCTGTCCATCACAGTGTCTAGAATGATTCTGGGCCCCACCCAGTCTTTTATAAATCAGCTTTCCTGAAGGTCAGGAAATTTGCAAAGCATGCAGCTAGGAAGTTAAGGTGCATAGGAATAATTTATCACATTGTTTGTGTAATGTGTAAAATGGGCACTGATTTTACAGAATCCATATAGCTCACTTGATATACGAGACTAAGCTACTGGATGGTTGCCTGCAATTTCATTTGTGCCAGCCTCAGTACCATTGTGTTCTCACTGGTTGTAATACACACCTAGCTTTGCAAACAGTTGATAGACTCCTTCCATGAGAAGTACAGCAGGTGGGGCTAAAGCTCCCCACAACTTAACCTAATGTTAAGTTTACTGCCTATATTTATACATGTCTCCCTTACATCTTTTTGGTCTGATATGTAATTTAACACGTGGACAACTTTCTCTCTTCAGGTGTCTTATTACCTTAGTTTGGTGATTCAGAAGTGCATGCATGAGTTATTTTGATGAACAACACACAGTATTCTGCATGACTGACTGACTGACTCTGAGGTATTATGTTTTCGTGGCTGTGAAGAATCAAATTCAGTCTTCTCAGTTATGACATTCCATTGTTCTGCCAGGGGTTACCATCATTTTTGAGGAACTTACTGCATCCCTCTTAAGCATGATGGAGGCATCAGGTAACCACTGCCAGGCTACATGATGTCATGATCCATAAGACCTGTTCTGAACCAGATGTGTTATGAATATATAGAACAAATGTAGGTCATAACTGTCCAGCAATTGAAGCTGCTTATGTACTGGTGAACATCCATATGAAATTCTAATTCAAAACTGAGTATGGCTACTGAAAATCATATATGTGTGGAGGAATGGAAAATTGATGGCTGCAAATGTCTGCTGTAATGATATCTGTGGTAACACAGACTGGATACTAAAAGGAGAGTCAGATGTTCAGATACAGCATATAAAGAGACTAGGACACTTGTCCTGTAAGCCTGCTATCTTACGGGGAAGTGTTCTGCATGATCCAAATATAAATGCTTCAGTGCAGGAGTTCTCATCCAACTGACTTAATGCAATCTGCCAATCCCCGCCCCAGAGCACAATCATTTCAGTAATATCACATCAGACAGTAATTAAACTAGTTACTGGGTAAATCAACTGTTTTAAGTGACTGTTTAATAGAAATAGATCATTAAACAAACTCGGTCCTTTTTGGAGAGGAAGTCACTCAGCTAGTCCAGACACTCCCCATCTTAGAATGTGAAGGCTGACTAAGCCTACCATGAAACCCAATTGTAAACCATAAAAATAACAAATCATATGTGTTTATTAAAATTTAAGCTCATGGTTCCGTGCATCGCAATTCAATGTGAATAAAAATCCAACAGATGCAACAGTATGCAGATATTTATTTACTGAAAAGCTACTCTACATGTTTCGGGTGTCACAGCACCCATCATCAGGAGTATTAAAAACTGTACCCACAGCCTCTGGTACAGGTCATACTACTTGTACCGCTACTCCCCCCTGTGGTCTGATTGGGATGCAGTAGTCTGACCTGTACTGGAGGCTGCCAGTACAGTTTTTAATACTCCTGATGTTGGGTGCTGTGACACCCAAAACATGTAGTTTTGCAGTGAATAAATATCTGCATACTGTTGCATCTGTTGGATTTTTATTCACATTGAGTGTTTATTAAAATTCTGCATAACATGTGAATCTGAAATAGGCTTGGGTTGGTAATACAATTAATAATTTGCCATGTAGGTTCAATAAATTATCATAATTTATAATCTGGCAGCCCCCGAATCAACAAGAAAGGATGAATGTGGTCCCAGGCCTTAGAATTTTGAGAACTCCTACTTTAATCTTAAAAACTCAACAGTCTGATTTGGAATTGTTAGTCTTGTGGGTACTGTCACAGAACTTGCAGATGTCCTATGTTTTGTATCGGACAATGCAGTTCTGGAATGTTGGGTTACATATAACTTGTAGGTTTTCTAGTGTGATTTGGGAACTGATATGAAAAATGTGTGTGTGTGTGTAGTTGAGTAGATTTGTGTCGCACTACGTTTTCTGAGCAATGTGATGGTGCAAAAATAGAATGGAAGTAAGTAAAATAAACCAATAAATAAAATCAAACAAACAGAATTCATAATTTTCATTCCTTTATTGCATTTTAACAGTGTCATGCACTATGCAAACAAGTATAATAATGTAAACATTAATAGTGCATATCATACACTGAAAATTTGTAAAACTGAGTAGTGATAGTTTAAAATTAAATTGTTATCAAGCAAGTGCACAGTGTCATACAGTCCCCTGAAGCATAAACTGTAACATGGAAAATGGCCAGAAAAAAAGTTATATTAATGAGTATTACTGAAAGAATTACACAGTCTCTTATTTTCATAAATGTAACTTCATCTTATGTATTTCTACAAAAACTCCATTTCAAAGTTTCCCCTGTAAATTTAACAGACATTCTTTCAAGTGTACTTCAAACCCATACCAATGTGATAGAATTAGTAATTCAGATTATCTGTGTAATTCTTAAACCATTTCAAGCAGAATAATATATGTATAAAAGTCTTCACGTTATATTCAGGAACACACTTACCTCACCAATTTGTATGTATAAATCATTAAAGCTGGTTTACACACATGCACACACATGCATGCACATACAGACATTCTACTCTACAAAAGCATCTTTTCAGGTGTAATTTTCAAAAGCGTCTTAATAATATTTCCCCTATAACCAATTCTACCTCTGTTGTTAAAATATATTGCTGGCATTATTCTGTGAATAAGAATTGGCTACATTCGTTAACATGGTCACTTGATTAACACTGTCTAAAAGCAAAGGAATTTATCAAACAAAATAAGGGATGGTATGCTGGCTATCACAGATGTATCCTGGGCTTCTGTGAACAGCTGAAGGTACTGGGCTTATGAAGTAACATTCACCAGTGCTTATGAATTGAAGGACAATGGATTTAATTTTCTGGCACAAATGTATAATGTGTTGTAACTGAACCACATTTGGTAGTTTAGTTTCATATATAATGAAATATTATTCTGATGCAGCTGTTGTTAGGTCTGTATTATAAGAGAATTAAACTAGGTAACAATGGAGTAGATGCCTCATAGTAAGTTCAGTCTGTCAAGGAAAATCGAATGCCTTTTCTCTGGCATTCATATATATATATATTCATGATCAGTCCAAAATTGATCAGAGAGCTAAAGCAATAGAGCATATCATATTACCTGCTGACATGAGATCACATTGTGATTATGTAGAAGAATTATGCAGGAGAAGCTCAGTTATATGTCAAATTATGTATCTGGACACTGACTCTGCAGTCTAGTTTGATACAACAGGGAGGTAAAACCGGTGTTTTTGTGTGTCTCTTGTATGTTTAAATGGAGCTTCCTTTGTTTCGAGTAGAGTGGCAGGACAGGGTCCCTTTACCCTAGGGATAAATTCATTTTTGTAGGAAGAAGCTGTTTGGGAGGAGGAACTAGAGTGGTCTCCAAGCATTATATGTGAGGTGTTGGCACGCTGTGTTTGCGTAACACGCTCAGTTGTACTTTTACTGGTGTGGAAATTACCATATGCCCTTGCTTCACTCTGTCCATAGAATGTTCCCTCTCCAACAGAGAGATTGTCTTTCCTCATAATTCTTTCTGAGCGGGTATAGGGTTGATGTTGATGGTGATGTTGCTGCTGCTGTTGCTGCTGCTGTTGGATGGATGACGACGACCATGCTGAGCTCCTCTGAACAGCTGTCTGATGACTCTGTTGATCTGCCGATGATATAATGGTGGACATATTACCACTCCTCTGCTGGTGAAGTACTTCTCCAGGGGAGACACCCTGTCTGTGTAGGGCACTCAGACTTTTCCTGTCCTGACTTTGTGAAGAGTTACTGATGTACTGGCCCATGTCACAGAGGTTGGAAATGCTTTTCCTTTGAGCTGATGCAGCTGAGGAAATGGTATGCAGAGCCTCTGTTGAGGTTGTTGTGCTCTTTCTATGGAGAACTGCATTGCTGACATCAGCAGAGGAAGACGTTATAACACTTTTCCTGTGATGGCTACCCGATTTATTGCCAGAACCAGTGACTGTACTTGGAAGTGTGCTGCCAGAAGACACACTCATTGTTTGTTTAAATTCACTGCTGTTATCATGAGTTTTTGAATGCTTTGTTTCAAAAGTCGAAGACTGGATGTTTGCAGACTGGCTTTTCAAATCAGTTGATGTATGAAGTTCATTCAAATGAGATTTCTTCTCAGACACAATATTTGTTGGCAGTTGCACTGGCTTGGTTGAATCAGAAATGTCGAACTGTTTAGATGACATTTCAAGTTTCTTTGCTTCACTGGGTGTGGAAGTTGATGTGGACTGTAAGACGGAAGTGCCACTGGCAAACTGCTTATCCCTGCGTAGATGAAGAGTCTTAGTGCCAGTTGCCTTACTCTCCTGTCCCGTGATAGTATTACTCATTTCCTTGGTGACTATTACTGTAGTTCCATCAGCCAGTGTTCTAGTTTCTTTTGTGGAGGTGGTGGATGTCTTGGTATCTTGACTCTGTTTTCTGTCCTCATGTGCTGACATGTTTGATGCATTATATATTGTCTTATTGTTGGTTGTCATGGTGACATTATCATCCCCAAGAGTTATCTGTGACTTCATGTGTTGTTTCCTGCTGAAAGTGCCTGTAGACATGCCTGCTGCTGGTATAGATTCTTTTCTCTTTTGTTGGAAAGTATCTTTGCTCGTAGTGTTAACATCCATAGTTCCACTTCCCACAGTGAGTGTATCAGTGTATTTCTTAATTTCTGCCCTTTCTCCCTTTACCTCTTTGAATTGTGCCTTTTGTGATGATACACCTCGGAAGTCACCAATAAGTTTTAGATTATCTTGTGGCTTCTTTATACTCGCTCTCTCACCTCTCCCTGGTTTAAAATCTTCCTTAGATCTTGGGCTCCCTTGAAATTCACCTTCAATTTTCAAATTGTCTGGATATCTCTTTATTCCCACCCTCTCACCTTTACCTGGTTGAAAATCATCCCGAGATCGTGACCCGTGAAATTCACCTTCAGTTTTTAAATTATCAGGATATTTCTTAATAGGCAATTTTTCACCTTTTCCTGTAGGTGCATAATCATCCCGTGAACGACTGTCTGTGAAGTCCCCTTCAATCTTGAGATTGTCTTCATACTTTCTTATTTCCACTTTTTCACCTCGGATGGCATGGTAATCATCTCTGGACCTGTGAATCTCCATGTCACCTTCAATTCTGAGGTTATCTTGGTACTTTATTATTTCAGCCCGTTCACCTTGAACTGGTTTGTAGTCATCCTTAGACCTGGGACTGCCACTGAAGCTTCCTTCTACCTTAAGGTTATCACGATGTTTCTTCACTTCAGCTCTCTCTGCCTGCATTACATTATAATCATCTCGAGACCGCTTACTTTCAAATGTGCCTCCTGTTTTCAGATTGTCTTCATGTTTCGTGATTTCTGCTCTCTCTCCTCTTGTTGTCACATAATCATCTCTGGATCTAGTATATATCACATTCCCTTCAACTTTGAGATTGTCTGCATGCTTTTTTACATCTGCTCTTTCTCCTTTGCCCACTGTATACACATTGCTGGATCTGTGACCTTCAAATGTACCTTCAAGCTTCAGATTATCTTTATGTTTCTTTATCTCTGCTCTTTCTCCCTTTACTACAGTGTAATCATCTCTTGATCTTCTGTCATCAAATGTTCCTTCGATTCTTAAATTGTCTTGGTATCTTTTAATTTCACTGCGTTCACCTTGCACAGATTTAAAGGCCTCCTTCGATGTAGGACTTCCCTCAAATTCCCCTTCGACTTGAAGGTTATCTGGGTGTTTCACAACTTGTGATCGATCACCCTTCACAGGCTTGAAATCATCACGGGTTCTGTACACTTCGAATGTTCCTTCAGGCTTCAGATTATCATTGTGTTTCTTTATCTCTGGTCTTTCACCATGAACAAGTTTGAAATCATCTCGAGGTCGATGATCACTAAATTCACCTTCTAGTTTAAGGTTGTCTGTCGGTTTTATGGGCGTTTGTTTATCTGCTGTCTTTTGTTGGAAATCGTCTCTGGGCCTGGGGCCACCAAATTCTCCTTCAGGTTTGAGATTATCAGGATATTTAACAATCTCAGCACGCTCACCAGGACCTGGTTTTACTTCTGCAGGCCTCTCAAAATCACCTTCCAATTTTAAGTTGTCTGGATGTCTCACTTGCTGTGGCCTTTCTCCTTTGGAAGGAGTAAAATCGTCCCTACTTCGGTACCCTCCAAATTCTCCTTCAGGTTTCAAGTTATCTGGATATTTCACAATACTA
>Ga0123357_10008467_pt1 | contig 12853 bp, 12 predicted proteins | sample TergutEmb28metaG_FD_89873 | JGI IMG/M metagenome (GOLD analysis project Ga0123357, IMG submission 89873) | Embiratermes neotenicus P4 segment gut microbial communities from Petit-Saut dam, French Guiana - Emb289 P4 | ecosystem: Host-associated > Arthropoda: Insects > Digestive system > Gut ... | reverse complement strand
GGGAGGGATGTAGCAAAAGGTATGTGAACTGTCTGATTATGATTCCAAGAAATAGGCCAACTGCTGAAATATAAATTCTTGTGGGGTCGAAATATCCCCCGCGCCACCTCTCCCGGGTTAATGCAGGAATGAATAATGGTCGAGACAAGGAAGAGGCCAACCAACAGGATAGAAAAGATGAAGATGAAGATCAAACCAATGACACTTCAGAAGAAACAGTAGAGAAGAAAGACAACAAAAAAGTTTACTGTGTGATTTGTGAGGAGTCATCAGGCGCTCACAAGTGTTCAGTGTGTGACCAGTTTGTTCATGCTATTTGTGGATGTTACAGTGAAGACAGTGAGGGTTTCAGACTGAAAGTCACTTGCAACTTCTGTGTAAGGAAGAATCAAATCAAAAATGAGTGAGAAGGTGCAAAATCTGGTCAGAAACAACAAGCTTAAAAAATGGTTTCTCTCTCCAACTCCAGAATTCCAGCAGTTGATATTGGGACAAACATGGTCAGGGTGCCTGACCTTGATCGAGGACGTCTAGCCCCCAGAAATGTCCTAGCAGCTGTCGTCGATGTCAGCTCTTCTGGGCTTTATCTGTTGGGCACGAAGGAAGGCCTACTTGAGAAGCTGTATCCTCGAATGAATTCACAACTGCTGACAACAAGTTCATCGAGACACATGATATGCCCTCAGGTTAACTATCTCTTTGGTCAGCCTCAATGATAACGTCTGGAAGTAAGCAAGTATTTGTAAGCTGCCATTGTAGGAGGTACTGCATCGATAAATAATGCAAATGTCGTTCGAAAAATACGAAGTGTAATTCTAAGTGTCATTCTAACAGCTCCTGCAAAAATAAATGAGCCCCACCATTGTTCTTCATTTGGCCTACGTTACATGTATTTTTTTATCAAAAATTACTAAAAAAGAGAAGGTGTTAATTAAGGTACATTCGTTCCCATTGGTATAGTGAACGAATGTACCTTAACACCATCTCTTTGTAAGCCTTATGATGGCCGAACAAGGCCAAAACATGTCGCTGAATTAACCAGTTGTAGATTTTCAATTGTTACTTGTATGTTGTGTAAAGACGGTTCATTTTAATAAATTCAAAAGTATATGTGGTGTGGCAGAAAAGTAATGAGACTAATTTTCTTTTAAACATGAATTTTATTATTTTACAAATTAAGGTTATCCCCTTCGAAATAGTTCCCTTGGGCAGCTACACAGCAACGGAGGCGTTGTTTCCATTGTTCGTAGCAGTGCAGGAAGGCTTCTGCTGGAATACCTTTCAGCTCGTCGGTTACGGTCTTCTGGATATTATCCAAACTACCAAAATGGTGCCCTTTCAAGTGGTTTTGAGCTGAGAGAATAAAAAGAAGTCATAGGGACTGAGATCCGGCGAATAGGGGGGCTGAGGAACCACAGGAATGCTTTTTTCTGCCAAAAATTCATTGACGGAGACTGCCGTGTGACATTGGGCATTGTCGTGGTGCAGCATCCATGTGCGTGCAATGCCTGGTCGCACACATGCCACCCTTTTCCTGCGTCTTTCAAGGACTTCCTGATAAAAAGTTTGATTGACAGTTTGTCCTAGTGGCACAAATTCCTTGTGGACAATCCCCTGACTGTCAAAAAATCGATTTGATTTTGGGTTTGCTCATTCTCGCTTTCTTGGGATGGGGAGAGTTTGCAGTGTGCCACTCCCAACTTCGGCATTTTGTCTCGGGGTCGTACTCTAAAATCTATGATTCATCACGTGATAATGTGAGTGAAGAATTCTGGCTCCCTCTCAAGGCGGTCCAGAAGATCAAGACACACATCCCTCCGATTGGCCTTCTGCTCAATCGTGAGGTTCTTTGGAACCATCTTGGCACACATTTTTCTCATGTTCAAATCCTGTGTTAAAATTTGATGGACAGTAAACCGGTTCAGATTTAACTTACTGATCATTCTCAACGTCAGTCGATGATCTGACCTCACAAGAGACCTCACGCTTTCCATATTGTCGTCCATTTTTGAGGTTGAAGGTCTTCCCGCACGAGGTTCATCTTCACTTGTTCTCGGCCTTCTAAAAAGGACTTGTTCCATCTGAACACTTGTGCCCTGGATAGGGGATGTTCTCCATAAACCCTTTGTAACTTTTCATAAGTCATAGTAGCAGATTCGCCAAGCTTTACACAAAATTTGATGGCACAACGTTGCTCAAACTTTTGCTGGTCCATTTTCGTAATGCACCTCACAAGCACAACTTCACTTCAGACGCTCTCAACAATTGCGTAACAACTGTAGCAAGTTCAAAATTGTATTGAGTCTACGGCAGGGATTAACCTAACTGCCATATGAAGGGGGAGGCAGCAGTATTGTCGGTTTGTGCACAGCGTTGCCAGTCTCATTACTTTTCTACCACACCACATATGTTATTTGAGATTAAAAGCTAAATGGTTCTCCTGTACCTTGATAAATGTACATGCACTAACAAACGAAAAACCGGAAGAGGTAGAAGAAGAATTTTATAATTTATTAGAACAAAATATAAGTCAAATAGCTAATTCCGGCATTAAAATAATACTGGGAGATTTTAATACAAAAGTTGGTGAAGAAGATATATACAAACCACCATTGGCAATGAAAGTTTACATAATGAAACCAACAACAATAGAATAAAAATGATTCCATTCGCAGTCTCTAAAGGTTTTAATGTAAGAAGTACAACATTTCCACATAAAGATATCCACAGAGACATGGTATGTAGCAGATGGTAGGACAGCGAATCAAATAGATCATTTCTTAATTAGTAATAGATTTAGAAGTGCAGTAATGGACATCAGAACACCAAGGGCACCAGACATTGGATCAGATCACAAATTATTGAAGATAACTTTAAAGTGAAATTAAGGGTAAAAAATGAAATATGAGAAGAAAAAATGTGAACATTTTTTAAAATTCAAAGTGGAAATAAGAATATGCTATAGAACTTAATAATAGGTTCAAAATATTGGAAAATATGGATGATGATAATATTGACAATAATATTAATTAAAAATGGGAAAAAAATTAAAACAATAATTAAGGAAACAAAACAACAGCTAATAGAATAGGATGAAAGCACTGAAACATTAAAAAATAGATGGTACAAGGAGGAATGCAAAATTGCAATAGAAGAAATGAAGGAAGCAAGAGAAAAGTGGTTAATGAAAGGCAGAAGGGAGAATGAAGAGCAGGAGTATAACTATAAAAGAAAAGAAGCACACAAAATAATCAGGAATAAGAAAAATTATACATTAAATATGTAACAGAATCAATAGAAGAAGATCAAAAGCATAATAACACCAGGAAAATGTATCAGACAATAAACCAATTTAAGAAAGGATATCAAAATAAATTTAATATGATTAGGAACAAAAAAGGAGAATTGGCATTGAATACTAAAGAGAGAGCAGAAACATGGAAAAAATATTTTGATAAATTACTAAACACAGAAGAACCAAAGGAATTAAAACACGAAATAGATAAATTAATGAAGTTGAAGAACTTGCTATACAAGATGTAAAAAAGGCAATGAGAAACTTAAAAAATAACAAGGCAGCTGGAATTGATGAAATACATCCAGAATTAATAAAATATGGGAGGAGGAAAGAATACCTGAAGAATGGAAAAGGGTTCCTATATACAAAAAAGGAGACAAAGATAGGTGTTAGAATTAGAGAGGAATAGCATTAGAAAATGCAGCTTACAAAATTTTGGTGACCATAGTTTTGGAAAAAATGAAACCATATATTGAAAAAATTACCAGGGACTATCCGAATGGATTCAGAAATGGAAGATGTGTAATTGACAAGATACTTGTATTGAAAATAATAAACGAGAAAATTTGGAAATATAATCAGTGTACAGTATTAATTGATTGATTTTCAAAAGGCATATGACTCTATACACAGAGACACACTATGGAAATGTGTGGAAGAATTTAAAAAACTAAAAAAATTAATAAATATGTGTAAAACATGTGTACAAAAGACAAGAAGTGCTGTTAGAATAGATGGAACACTGTCATCCTTTTTTTTAAATAAAACAGAATTGAAACAGGGTGACTAACCCCAATATTATTGAATTTAGCATTACAAAAAGTGATACAAAGTATAAAAATGGTTCCTAGTGGTATAAAGATTGGTAAAGAACAATTGAATATATTAGCTTATGCAGATGACATTGTATTAATTGGAAAACATGAAACAGAAATATGACAAATTTTGTAGAAATAGAAAACATTGCCAGAAAGTTAGGACTACTCATAAACCTAGGAAAAACAAAATACATGATAGTGGAAAGGAAAAACATTTCAAAACAAAATAAAACAGGAAATTAACAATAAAAAGTTATACACTTGAAAGAGTTGAAAATTGTAAATATCTAGGTGTTATACTCAATGAAGATAACAAACACCAAATAGATTTAAAACAAAGAATAAAAAATGCTAAAAGATCATACTTCACGCTATAAAAATTTTTCAGAAAGAAAAATATATCTAAAAAACTAAAATTAATATTAAAGAACACAATAATAGACAAAACTTTAACATATGCATCAGAACCTGGACACCAACAAACAGAGATTGAAAGCAAATAATTTTCAAAGGAAAGTGTATAGAAGAATTTTGGGCCCAGTATATGAAAATGAAAAAGAAAATTGGAGAACACTAACCAATAAAGAAATTTATGCAGTGGTTAAAAAACCCACTACAACATAGACAATAAGGTTAAATAGGTTACATTGGTTTGGGCATGTACAGAGAATGGAAGAAAATAGAATTCCCAAAAAAGTATTAAATATGAATTTGGAAACGAGGCTGAAAGGTAGACCAAGAAATAGACGGCAAGATATATGAGGGAGGATGGAAGACTAGTTGGTGAAAAAGGATGGAAGGAAATGGTATATAAAAGACAGGAATGGAAGAAGCTCGTGAGAATGGCAAGGAATTGTCACATTCTGCACATGCCAATGGAATGAATGAATCAATGTGATGTCCTGGTTCAAGGTAATATCCTTGTAACTGTATACATGACTGCATCTTCTTGGAATATGGTGAGTAATATCCTAGTAGTAATTGTAATACAATGAACTAAATGCTGACATACAGAAAATTGTAATAGTGGCAGCAAGTGGAAAATTGGTCAGATAAAGTAATGGCTCTTTAAAGTGAACTCAAATGGAACATTATGTCATATTGATCTGTATTATGTCACCATTTTGTTTGTCATGTACTTATAAATAACTACAAAATCTGCATAGTGGTAAAAGATAAAGTTCACCCTTTAACAGTCCACGAAAGCCCAGAGGGGCATTATAGCTCTACTCTGTCTTTAATCTCAGCACTATCTGGGGGTGCGTGGTTAATGTCACCTGGTGCCCACCGGTAACCATTGAAAATTATCATCTGTAGAAACTAATACACATAAAGTCATGCTTCATGATGTCTGTGCTTAAAAAGAAACCTTTTATTAAACTTTGGGACATATATAATGAAAGCTCATCCTTAAAGTACTGGCCCTCCTGACATTTACAGAGTACATAAACTGATTACATAATATAAATAAATTTGTAACACTTATTTAAACTGCTTATTTTGAAAATGCTATAATAACAGTAACAAACAACACTATCACAGATACAAAAATTGCACAAATTTTTAGTCCAACTTTTTAAACTTTCTTTTTGCACTTCCTATCACAACAAACTCTCTACCAAACATGCATGACCACATACATTTATGTACATTAATGTTCCAACAAACAGAACAATGCAATTCCACAATCTGATTTATATGCTATGTATATGAGCAATGTTATATGAGTTCTACATATATTAATAGGTTATATACACAATATACAATATGTACATTACCACAGTTTGCTGCTTATTGTTTAGAAAAGATGACTAGTATATTTCAGTAATCTCTTGTCTTGTTCTTTCCTTAGTAGACAAATCAGCAGGAAATTCCATCATTATTTTCATAACCATCTCATTTCTATCATGTATTTTATGTCTTCCATTCCACATATTAAAGAGACAGATGTGAAAAAATATTTCTCAAATATGAATTGGACAGTGGAACAATCATGGAATCATCCAGTAGTGTGAGAAAGGAAATCCTTCAGAAATGCCATCACCATCGTGATTAAGGTAGAATGCTGAAGAGCATAGTATAACCTGTACTTATTAGGATATATTTACATAAAGCCAAAGATGAACAAACAATAGATCCAGTTTTCCTAGGCCAAAGCATCACTATAGCCTCTGCAAACCCTTCCACGTCATTTCCTTTGTTTTCATAATACAGTGAGCCCCTAAAATCTGTTTAAATATTTTTGCCTCCAGATGTGCACTTCTACCTAACATGCATCGCTTCAAAAAAAATACACAAAATGAGCCTCAGTACTATAACAAGATATGCCAGATAGGACCACTGTAAAATATGATCAGGCAGTATTCTTAAAAGAAGACGCACATTAAAAAAAATTAAGAATTATTCATATGAGGAATATTAAAGACAAGATTAATGCAAGGGCTTTCAAATGTGGAAAATAGTGGGCAAAAGTCAGACTTGCAATTGAAAGATCATGGTCGTCATCTAGAGCCTCTCCTTTAAAAACAGTGATCATTACATTCAGTTCTGCGTGACTTAAGTAAAATTAAGATGCTGTTACAATTCTCTGCTATTTAGCATTCTCCCTTAATATATTTGCTGATGTATAATCATGCCATGCCAAGTTTTCAATAGAACATTCTTACAGAACAAAGACTGTTGTTAAGTCAGCTGGTCACAAGTACAGAACATAATAGAACTTCCTCATTTTGAGTGTAGATGTCACACAATTCATTATTCTAAAAATAATGCACTCCCTTAGCAGATTGGTGGATGCCCTATTGGTAGAGGCCAGTTGAAATGTGATGGCACATGCGCAGAAAAACCAGATTTTGTCTTTCGGTGAAACGGACGAGTCCATTTAAATCGGAAGGGGCGTCAGTTCAGTCGACTACTGGCAGCCGAGGTGTGTGCATCAGTGGTAGTAATGCTGGATAAACCATGTTCCGAGGTAGTGTGAAGGGTACTGGCTTCCCACTCCATTCGCGAGTTTCCCCTTCACTTCTGCTGTGTGCCATCACATTTCAACTGGAGTCTGTTATGATTCTTCAGTAATGTGATGGTGGTGATGGCATGTTTCTCTGCACCATTGTCCTTAGTATAGAAGTGGCAAACAGAAATAAAGAGCATGTGTACCAACATGTGCATTTCAAACACTGACTTAAAATGAAGTGGTTAATCTTGCAGCTGCAGATTTTTATGCTCTTAATAATGCATTCAGACATAAAAACAGTATAACAGATGGAAACTGAATGAAAATATGAAGACAGGGAATTTACACTTACAGCCTAATCAGTTAAAGCTGGCACTGGCTGTATATATACCTTTGGTAAATTTAAATGTATCCACTTATTTCACAAATACCAAAAATTATTAATTGATGAAGTTTAAATACACACACACACACACACTAATGGTTTCATATACTGTACAGTGATGTCCACACACCACCTGATGCACATATGACAAATTATATATAACATATATCAAAAACACTAGCCATTAGTCTTCGAGTATCTCAGGGTTTGGAAAGATCAGAATTCGTAAGTTTAAAAACATACAATTCTCCTGTTAGTTACTCCCTAAAATTAACATCTCTTCTATGAAATGTTTTTTATATAACAAACTTTCCAGTAAGGAAGCAATGTGGTATAGCACATCTAAACTCAAACTTGCAAAATCTGGGGGGGGGATTTACAATATTACATTCACTACAGTATAGTCAAGCAAGGTATAAAATATGTTTTATATAAAATGTATACCAATTATATATGTCAAGTTACAACCATCCATAAAATCAAAATATTCTGCATGAAGGTCTTGCTTTTTTATTCCCCTAAAACACAATCCTGATGAAAGCTGCATGTTTTACACTCAAGTGAACAGTGGGTGTCACCACCCTAGTTTGTGTACTCTTGATTACAGGAAAAATTGGTTAGTCAGCGTCTGAAATTTTGGTAATGATTGCTGAAGATATGTGCATCATTTACAGGGAACCCTCAGGAGCTGGTTCTCTGCTCTACTGTTGGTCTCCATCACAGTGCTATAATTGAATACAGTATTTTTAAATGCACATGCTGTAGTGGGGCAAACTATTATGTAAAGCGTGAACAGGTCACAATTTAATACAAAATTTGTTTGTTTTAACTTATGGACTAGATTCCCAATTAAAAATATTTGTACAGAATTATGTAATACTATCAATAATTACACAATCATAATTATACTGTCTTGGTCTTGTGCCATTAATTAACAGGAAATCAGCATTTATGATTACACATTATGCCTTTCTTCATAGTTAAACTTCAAAGAGAGGACTAAATCATCACTGTACTTTTCATTTCAGTACAGTGTTTAATAATAATAATAATAATAATAATAATAATCAATATATTTCCTTCAATCCAGCAAACATGGGACCGGACAAGTACCTATAATACCATAAGTTCTTACAGGAAATTTGTTGTTACCGCTCCTATATGTGGGCTGGACAACTATTTCAGAGGAGTATTCCACTTGGATATCACTTCAGCTGCTGATTCTGGGATCTCATGGTCCCATTCTGTGTTTTCTGGAGTCTCTTCAGTTTGTACCAGGCATGCCAAAAGACCAGGAGACTGTCGAAGAGGAGTCTTTGTAGCTGAAGAAGTGGATGGAGTGGGGGACAAGGAGTCAGGAGACACCATGATGGTCAATGCAGACACACTACACTCTAGGAGGCCTCTCTCAACATGTCCCAAGATCTGTATGTTTCACTTCCAGAACTTAAGGACTTGGAGTGGACGGTTTTCCTCAACTGCCAAAGTCTCAGGATTAGTGCAGTGTCAGCTTTTGCATTACAGGAATTCTACTGTAATAATAAATTACTGGCCATGAAAACTTAAACAGAATCTAATTACATTTGGATCAGCAGATACACACTGTGTCCAAATTAACTGTAGCATAATTACATTCAATCCTGACTTTCAGTATAACAGGGCATGTACAAGTAAAAAGGTCTCATGGTACAGTTTTCTTTCTAATATAATAGACAATTCAGATTATATTAGACAAAAATGTTCCAAAGTGTGCTGAGCAGTAAGATATATATTTGTTTAATGAGTCCAATTGAATTAAACTGAAAAATGTGTAGGCTGTTTATGTTGCAGTTTTAACACTGTTAACAGATGGGTTCACATATCTTTTCCTTGCAGGCGCAAAGCACTACCTGACAAATAGTAATTATAATACAATACAATGCAAGGACATCTAAAATGGTACATTAATTACTACACCAACTGACAGAGGAACTTACAATAAGCTGACATGCAAAGCTTCACAGACCAATTCAATTGGCTCTCACTTAGAACATGTGCCACTCACATGAACCAACACTCCATGTATCACATAAGCAAGGGATGCTAGATACAGCTGTCCTGAATTTGCTTCAAGTGAAAATGACAAACCAGAAAGCATAAACTTTCATTTGAGTATTTGTTAGTACAGATGAAGGTATCATACCTTGTAGCACTTTGTTTTTACATGAGACTATAGTTTCTCTGTCAGGCAAAATGTAACCACTACAACTATGGGATATGAACCAGTCTTCATCATGAGGATTAAATGCCCAGGCAGAGACGGCTAATAAAATGGAGTTTTACTGTACAGCAATGGACTGACCACTGAAGAGGTTTTCATTACAAAATATGCATTGATCCATCTACCATAAATTCTCCTGAAAATACAAGTGATGCACTGTTTTAAGTAAGAACCTAAGTAATTCAGATTATGATATAATCTCTATAGCTGTAATAATTTAATTTACTTACAGTTATTAAGTAGTTGGTTAGTTACTTATGCTATGCACTTTACAAATGTGGGTGACCTTTTATTGTATATTTACTCTTTTCATAGATGCTAGAGGCACAGAATAACATCGAGACAACTGCATCTTTTACAGAGTGAACAAATCCCCAGCAAGGTAAAGTAATATTAAAAATGGCTGGAAAATGGGTGGAGGCACAAACTTGTTAAGTCTGATTTACATTCCCCACATAACATTACCCAGCTTGCAATAGTACTGTATTTTTCTGATTACCAATCACAAATACACTACATAAAATGTTCGACTTCAGTACATTAATTGGAGTAATAGTAAGCATAATGTATAAGATGCAGAATTTAATGGCATATGAAGATGACCCAATGTTGACAAATGGCAGTATTGTCATATTCTTGCTGGATGGTGACAGAGCAGAAGTGAATCACATGTGGTCCTACATGCAAATACAGAGTACTGATACTAAGTACAACAATGATGAGCAAGCAGCTTAATGCAAAAATGTAAAGTCTTGCCTTATTATTTTTATTGTCAGAGCTCCAATAAATGCTTTTAGAATGTTTTGGTAGTTAATCACAAAACGCAATTATTGGAATAACTGGTGATGTAACACTGTCCCATCATCATCTTCACCCTCAGCATCACTTGATTCTGAGTCACCACTTTCATATGTTGAGAAATTATGGCAGTGCATTGCATAATGTAACCCCAAACCCTGTCTTTGCATAAGTCCATTGCCTGCAGTTTCATTCATGCATCTCAGATTTGACAGCCTGAAAGAATAGTTGAGTTTGGTGATATCTCATTTTACTTTAGCTTGCACAAGTTCGAGTCGGTTATACTGACAGTGGTTAAGTATGTCATCTGAGAAAAGGTGACCAGTTTATTTGCTATCTGATCTAGCTCATACATCCTTTGTGAACTTCAATATGGTGCAACAAGAAGCAATAACTTGGCTATGATTTCTGTGGGTTCACATTCAATATTCTTCTTTCACAGTCATTCAAGAATCTCCTTTTTTTTTAGTGAGATCCTGTGTTAGGAACTTTATCTTATCTATGATGGTAAAGTGGTAGCTAGCACTGTCCAGAATTATGATCAATCCCTCTGCTAGATGACTTACAAATTTTTGCATACAACCCATCAAAATTAGCAGTTTTCATCTCTGAACAGTAATCAGACTCATGAGATCAGTTGCTGTTGGTAATAAACCCACTTCTGCTGAACTTGCAAGGCACACAGTAAGCCTGCTTCCTTCAAATCTCCCATTTCTGATGAGACTCATCAGGTGTATTTTTGAGTGGTATGAGTAACCCTTGGCATTTACTCGTAAGCTCACAACCAATTCTGCTCCTTTCCAGGAGACCTGAACACAAGAAAATTCTTCAACCAACTGAAATCTTGTACCACAATCATGTCAATTCCTGAATCTTCAAGAAATCCATTTTTACGTACTCAACATACATTGACAGTATTTTTAACAACAAGTACACACTGAAAATAATGCTCCTATTCCATCATCACAAAACTTCACATTTGTTTCTGTCAATGTCAGCTGTATCACTTCTGCCAAGTATGCTACATGTTACAGCAGTAATTAAACACAAGAGTTCACATTAATTAAAACATTAACTGAACACTGCTATAGTATTAAATGTGTGGCTTTGATTCTAATGCAGCAATAGAAATGAGACAGAAAACATATGTATAATGTAACACTGAGACACGTCCAGATCCAATTATCCTTCATGTAAAATGTATGTGAACCTCAGGGGTTTCAGCCAGTCTAAAGCAATAAGCATAAGACATTATTACTTTGTATTTTTGTACCTGGCACACAAATCAATCTTCTGTGCTCCATACTGTGGTCGATGACATTTGGCCTTCGTGAATGTGATTTTTTTATAATTATCTCATTAACAGCCTGACATGAAATTTCTATTGTAATTTAATCTAAACTTTTATATGGACCTTAGCATATCAGAGACAATTCAGCAAGATAATATCACAAATGTACTTAGGTCTTAGACTGCCCCATAAATTAGTTTAATTTTAACTAAACTTTAATTTTCTTTACAGATTTTAATAAAGTTCCCATTATAAAATTTCATGAAAACCCACCCAGTGGAGGTCAGGTCATTCAGTGCTGATTGACAGACATGACAAAGCTAATAAATGCACCTAAAAACTGCATCCCTTCATCTGTTTCATTCACAGCTGGGTAGAAATTTTTGGTCTTAAAATGGCTGCATCGAAGAAGGGAGAGTGCTTATATGTTAGTTTCCTAACAAAATGGTGTTTATGAAAGACATTGGTCAGTTGTCTTAAAAATATATTTGGATTTGTGTCTGCACAATTCAGCTCTATCTACTAGTGTCACTCCCACCTTACTATCAAGATACACTGAGTGCAAGTCATAAAGAAATTTGCCCAGCCAAGGCTGAAGCTGTCATATCCTGTACCATGCAGTGAAGGAGGGCTGGGTAAGATGGTGAATCACTACTGCCTCTGCCATAGCATGGCCTCATATGCCCTTAAATTTTTCATTTTCTCTAGCTTCATTATTTTTCTGCAATTAAAATATCATCCTTTAAATGTACAGTATAATAATTAACATTCTGTGCTACACATTGCTATAAAGAAGGAACAATTGTACTTTTATACAGTCAGTCTGAAATGCTTTAAACAAATTTGGCTTTGGGGTGTAAAATGCACAAACAATCATGTTCATTCTGTTAGAGATTTACCAAGAGAAACTAAAGAAGTATAGGCAAATTATTAATGTTCTCCCCCCCCCCCCCCAACCTCCCTTTTATTACCCAAGTGAAAAAGTACTATTAAAGACTACCATTTCCATGTGAATAACAGTTTACTTATTTCTACAATATTTCTCATTCT
>Ga0123357_10008466_pt1 | contig 12854 bp, 15 predicted proteins | sample TergutEmb28metaG_FD_89873 | JGI IMG/M metagenome (GOLD analysis project Ga0123357, IMG submission 89873) | Embiratermes neotenicus P4 segment gut microbial communities from Petit-Saut dam, French Guiana - Emb289 P4 | ecosystem: Host-associated > Arthropoda: Insects > Digestive system > Gut ... | reverse complement strand
AGAATTAGCGAAAATCCATAAAGTTACTGATCTTCAGTCAGTTATCCAATTTTTTTAACACTTATTTTTTAGTTATTTGTCTGATCTTTAATCGATTATATCATTTTATAACGAACTATTGATATAAAGCAAATCAAACAAAAACTTGGTATATCAGGTGTTTTAACAAAAACGGCAGCATGGAGAAGTTTAGACAAGGAAGAGCCTGCACAAATTGACTTGTTGATTGAGCGAAACGATAATGTAATCAATCTTTGTGAAATGAAATTTTCAAATAGCGAATTTGTGATTGACAAAGATTACGACAAAGCATTGCGAAATAAGCGTTCTGCATTTAAAACAGAGAGTAAGACACGCAAAACAATTCACATTACAATGGTTACTACTTATGGAGTAAAGCGTAATATCTATAGCGGAAACATACAATCAGAAGTAACATTAAATGACTTGTTTGTGTAGTTTTACTTGGCTGTAACGATGAAAAAATAACACTTATAGCCCAATAAAAATACAATCACCAGCACCTAATAAGTGTCATAATTTTCTTGATTTTTTAGTTTTGAGTTTTTTTCAACCGTCCATTCTTTTTCAATGCCTGGTCGAGTATATATATTATTTGCCCATTGACGCTGCGAAATTCATCAGCTGCCCATTTTTCGACAGCGTCCATCCGCTCGCTGTCGATACGTAATACAAAACTTTTATTTTTGTTTTCTTTCTGCATCTAATTTATCTAAGAATTCTATCAACGCTTCGGGCTGTTGAGTTCCGATGTATATCCTTTTATTGTTTTTCAGCGTTAATTGTAAGGCATTATTGCCGGATACAGTATAAGCTTTTTTACGAAATCCATAACGTATTCCCAAACCTCCTCCAAATTTTCCAAGTAGTCCTTTCTTTACGGCGACATTCGATACGTGATCCCAAGGTGTAAATCCGAATCTTAACTGAAGAGGAAACATTCGCTCATAAACTCCTTCTTCATTAATTACCGTATCTAAACGAATGAAGAAAATACTTGCTATGGTGATCAGGGCAACTAAAATCGTAACAACAATAAGCATCGTATCGCTCATCGGATTGTTTCCAAATGGCTTTCCCATGCCCAATTGAATAATACATCCGTAAATAAATATGCCATTAAATAAAACCAATAACAGAATATTCCACCATTGATTAAAACGCTGGCGTTCCTGAAATATGAGTTCCTCTTTCATACGATTACTTTTACTTTAATTATATAAGGTGCCGGTATTAACAACAGGTTGAGCGTGTTCGTCGCTGCAAAGGACAACCAGCAAATTAGAAACCATAGCTGCTTTTTTGTCATCGTCTAATTCTACTACTGCTTCTTTCGACAGTTTGTTCAAGGCGTGTTTTACCATACCGACGGCTCCTTCTACGATTTTTTCACGGGCAGCGATAATGGCGTCTGCTTGTTGACGGCGGAGCATTACGGCAGCGATTTCCGGGGCATAAGCCAAATAATTGACACGGGCTTCCACAATTTCGATTCCTGCAATAGACAAGCGTTCGTTCAGTTGTTTTTCCAGAATTTCATTAATTTCCAAACCTCCGGAGCGCAAAGTGAGATTTTCGTCTTCATTTTCCGAATGGTCGTAAGCAAACATTCCGGCTACGTAGCGCAGGGCTGCATCGCTTTGGACTTTCACGAAATCTTCATACGCTTTCATTTTTTCTTGAATGTTGATAATTTTTACTCCTTGTTGTATGGGGCTTGCTTTCGATGTATTATCAATATCGAAAGAGGCTTTGTAGGTATCCACTACCCGCCAAACCACTACTTGTCCAATCATAATCGGATTGCCTTTTTTATCGTTCACCTTTATTGGAGTGGCGTCCAAGTTCCGAGCGCGTAAGGTCAACTTATTTTTGGAGTAAAAAGGATTTACCCAAAAGAAACCATTGTCTTTGACCGTTCCTTTATATTTACCGAAAAAAATCATCACACGGGCTTCGTTCGGTTCTATTTGCATAAATCCGGCCCAAGAAATACAGTTGATAACAAATAACAGTGCCAATAAAATAGCGCAAACGGTTGTTAACCCAGTTGACAAAGCGGCATCAACCAACCAAATAAGAGCGCCGATAATGGCGAAAAAAAACAGAATATTAAAAAGCAACATAGGGATTCCCTGTAGCTTTATTCCATTGAAAATTTCTTCTTTTGTCTTCATAATATTTGTAATTTTAAAATGATATTAAAATAATATCACAAAGATATTGTACGAAATTAAAATATGCAAGTTTTTAAAGGAAAATTTGCTTTTCGTCCTCGCAGACTGCGAAGATTCGTCATTGCGAGGAACGAAGCAATCTAATTGATAAACCTGTTGGATTGCTTCGTTCCTCGCAATGACGAATTACTCAACTTAATGATATTGGGGTTAATTTCCCGAATTCAGTAATAACCTTAGCTGCTTGTTGCGATGCTCCCTGCTTTCCCAAAGCGTTAATGACTTCTTCATATCCATTTATCATTTCATTGCGGTAAGCGCTTTCATAAAGTAATGCATGAAGCTCTCCGGAGACATTTTTTCGAGAAAAATATTTTGCAAATAATTCTTTCACAACAGTCTTGCCGGCAATCAGGTTAACCAATGAAATGTATTTTACGGTGAAAAAATGTTTGAATACAAAAGAAGCTATATGCTTGGGTTCCATCTTATAACATACAGTTTGCGGAACCTTTAGCAATGCTGTTTCCAAAGTTGCCGTGCCGGAAGTAACCAAAGCTGCTTTTGATTGTTGTAGTAAACGATAGGTTTGTCCGAAAACGATATTTACATCTATTCCTTCTATAAAAGTTTTGTAGTAGTCGATGTCTATTCCCGGCGCTCCGGCTATCACAGCTTGGTAATCGGGATAATTGGCCACAACCGAAAGCATCGTAGGCAAGTTATCTTTGATTTCTTGTTTGCGGCTTCCAGCCAACAATGCAATAATGGGTTTGTTTAACAATCGATTGGTATGAATAAACGCTTCAAAAGTCTCGCCGGCATAATCTCTTGTGGCAATAGCGTCGACCGTCGGATTTCCCACATAATCAATTTTATAATCATATTGTTTATAAAAATCGACTTCAAAAGGAAGAATCGAAAGCATTTTATCGACATACTTACGAATTTCTTTGATACGGTATTTTTTCCATGCCCAAATTTTAGGAGAAATATAATAACAAACAGGAATACCAAGTTTTGTTTTTACATATTTGGCAATTTTCAGATTGAAACCCGGATAATCGACTAAAATAACAACATCTGGTTTATATTGTGCTATATCACGTTTGCATAAATCCATGTTTTTAAATATGGTTCGCAAGTTCAGCAACACGGGAATAACTCCCATATAAGCCATTTCGCGATAATGTTTCACTAAAACACCTCCGGCGCTTTCCATCAAATCTCCGCCAAAGAAACGAAAATCTGCCTCTTTATCCGTCTCTTTCAGCGATTTCATCAGATTGGATGCATGTAAATCGCCCGACGCTTCACCTGCAATCAAATAATATTTCATATTTCCCAATGTTTGAGTTGATTGACTACATGATAGGCTGTTAAATCAATCTTAACCGGAACAATTGACACATAATTATTCGATAAGGCCCATTCATCGGAATTCTCATCATCCGGATTATGATTGTCGAACTCACCTGTCAGCCAATAAATATCTTTACCCGAAGCATCTTGCGATTTCATAAATTCAGCAGTCCAGCGCCCGGTTGTTTGCGTACAAACTTTCATTCCTTTAATATTCTCTATATCAGGAACATTCACATTCAGACAGACACCTTCAGGCAAACCTTCTTTCAATATCTTTCCGGCAATAATCTTTGTATATTTTATAGCTTCCGAAAAATCGGCATCAGGAGAGTGGTCGGTTAACGATACGCCAAACGAAGGAACGCCGAAAATACAACCTTCTATTGCAGCTCCCATCGTACCGGAGTATATAACGCAAATAGCAGAATTGGAACCATGATTAATCCCTGAAACAACCAAATCGGGAGTTCTGTCTAAAATTTCATTGAAAGCCAGTTTGACACAGTCGACAGGAGTTCCGTTGCAAGCATAAACAGTCAGGCCTTCTTCTTGTTTCACCAATGTAACTCTTAACGGAAAATTCGACGTAATGGCGCTCGACATACCCGAACGCACGCTGTCGGGAGCTAACACAACAACCTCTCCAAAAGGATTCATGGCTTCTATAAGGCTTTGTATTCCTTTCGATTGAACGCCATCGTCATTGGTTATTAAAATTAGCGGCTTTTTATTCATTGTGTTTTATAAATTTAACCCCTTTGGGGGATTTAGGGGTGAATTTTTAATTTTCGGCAAAGTTAATCAAAGTTATCAACAATAATCAAAAGTTATTAACATCGTATGCATTTGTTTACAAAATTAAACACCGGAGTTAAAGGATTAAAATTAAATTTGCACGCGCAGGAATATTTCAGATTAAACTAACTATTATATGGGAAAAATTATTGCTTTAGCGAATCAAAAAGGAGGAGTTGGAAAAACAACTACTACAATTAATTTAGGAGCTTCATTGGCAGCTCTCGACAAAAAAGTCTTGATTGTCGATGCCGACCCGCAGGCAAATGCATCTTCGGGATTAGGCATTGATATTCGTTCCATCGAAAATTCGGTTTATGAATGTTTCGTCAATAATGTAGATCCTAAGCTGGCCATTATCGGCACGGAAGTCGACAATTTATTCATAATGCCTTCTCATATAGATTTGGTGGGCGCTGAGATCGAAATGTTGAACTTCGAAAACAGGGAGAAGGTGTTTAAGGGAATTTTGGATACTATCAAAGAAGAATATGATTATGTTTTAATTGATTGCTCTCCATCCCTCGGATTGATTACTGTTAATGCTCTCACGGCAGCGGATTCTGTAATTATCCCTGTTCAATGTGAATATTTTGCACTGGAAGGTATCAGCAAATTATTAAATACGATTAAAATCATTAAATCCAAGCTGAACCCAAGTTTGGAAATTGAAGGATTTCTGCTCACAATGTACGATGCACGCCTGCGGTTGTCAAATCAGATTTACGACGAAGTTAGAAAACATTTTAACGATCTGGTCTTCACAACAGTTATTCAACGGAACATAAAACTCAGCGAAGCCCCCAGTTACGGACAACCGGTTATAATATACGATCCCGAATCGAAAGGGTCGCTGAATCACATGCAGCTGGCAGAGGAATTAATCGCAAAAAATTAATATGGCAAAACAAAATAAACCTGCTTTAGGAAGAGGCTTAGGCGCCTTGATTACAATGGAAGAAGTAACTACCAACGGAACGTCGTCGATTAGTGAAATAGAACTTTCTAAAATCCAGCGGAATCCCGAACAGCCTCGTTCTATATTCGATCAGGAAGCGTTAGAAGAATTAGCGGTTTCCATTAAAACACACGGTTTAATTCAGCCTATCACTCTGCGTGAAATTGCTCCCGAAAAATATCAGATTATTTCGGGAGAACGCCGTTACAGAGCATCCATCATTGCAGGTCTGACGACTCTTCCTGCGTATATCAGGAAAGCATCCGATGAAAACGTCATGGAAATGGCGTTGATTGAAAATATACAACGGGAGGACTTAAACTCGATTGAAATTGCATTAGGTTTTCAAAACCTGATTGAATCCTATAAACTAACCCAAGATATGTTGAGCGAAAGAGTTGGAAAAAAACGTGCGACAATTTCCAACTTTTTACGCCTCCTCAAACTTCCGGCAGATATTCAGCTTGGGTTGACGGATAAAAAAATAGATATGGGGCATGCGAAAGCATTGCTTTCATTAGAAGATCCCACCGATCAAAAAAGAATTTACGAACAAGTCTTGTTAGGAGAACTTTCGGTCAGAAAAACAGAAGAACTTGTCAGGAAAGCTAAAGATGGCCCCACAGAAACGCTTGTCTCTAAAAAAAAGAATATTGTAACTACAACTAAGACACCAGAAGAATATGCAGCGTTACAAGAACATTTAGCTGATTTTTTTAATACCAAAATCGGTTTTTCCTGCGACGATAAAGGAAAAGGAAAAATCATAATTCCATTTGAATCCGACCAAGATTTAGAAAGAATTATGGGACTTCTTGATACTTTGAAGAAATAATCATACCTTAGCACCCTTAATTAAGAAGGTTTTTGAGGTTTTTTATTACAATCATATCAATGACACTACTAATCCCTCTCAGTGCGGTTATGGCACAGGGGGATACCTTAGGTGTTAAACGCAATCTACAAAGTATAGAGAATAATATTCCACTTGTGATTGTTAAAGATTCTATTTTGCCTGAAAAAAAAGGCAATGAAAGTACCAATCTTACAGAAAATTCTTCTAATTTTAAGCCCAATCCGACAAAAGCGATTCTTTATTCTGCTATATTTCCGGGATTAGGACAAATTTATAATCGAAAATATTGGAAGTTGCCTATCTTGTATGGTGGTTTTTTGGGTTGTTTTTATGCTATTTCTTGGAATAATACACTATACAATGACTATAAACATGCTTATAGTGATATCTTTGAAAACGGCAAGGAGGCAGAATCTTTGAAGAATTTCCTGCCATACGGGACAAAACCCGAAAATTTGACAGACGGAGATATTCAATGGTTTACAACTACTTTTAAAAGCAGGAAAGACTTTTATCGCAGAAACAAAGAATTGAGTATCATTATAACTGTTGGCGTATATGCTTTAAGTATACTTGATGCTTATGTAGACGCACAGCTTTTTGATTTTGATATTAGTCCTGATTTATCATTAAGAGTTGAGCCTGTAATTTATAACAAATCTGAATTCAATGCCCGTTCGCTCGGGTTGCAATGCAGTATAAAATTTTGATCAAAATGAGAAATATATTGACCGGGATTGTTTTATGTTTTGTGGGCGCCCTTACCACGAATGCGCAAACCGTAGTTTGGGAGACCCAGAAAACCGCGAATAGAGATGTAAATGATAGCGTAAAAGACAATCCGGCAAGTGCAGATACCTTAGATACGAGTATATTCATTCCTGAAGGTTTTGAAACAAATGTAGAGAGTTTGCTCAACAGTTGGTATGTTCATTATTATGTGAAACAAAGTCCCCAAAATAATGTCCAACCCAGTGTTCGAGTTAGTGACGAGGAGTATCAAAACAGACTTTCACGTTTACCTCACATTATAGAAATGCCCTATAATAGCATAGTTAAAAATTATATTGATTTATATATTAACAGGAGGAGTTATGTTATCGAATATATGCTGGGGTTATCAGATTTTTACTTCCCCATGATCGAACGGATTCTCGATGAGAATCAATTACCATTAGAATTAAAATATCTGGCTGTAGTAGAATCGGCGCTAGACCCAATGGCATTGTCTCGCGCCGGAGCTTCCGGCTTGTGGCAATTTATAGTCTCTACAGGAAAAGCATACGGACTTGAAATTAACAGTTTGATAGATGAGCGTCGGGATCCTGTAAAAGCCACCTACGCTGCTTGCCGTTATTTCAAAGATATGTATGATATTTATGGCGATTGGAATTTAGTTATTGCTTCCTATAATTGTGGACCGGGAAGTGTGAATAAAGCTATACGCAGAGCAGGAGGAAAACGTGATTATTGGGCGATATATAACTATTTACCTCGTGAAACGCGTGGCTATCTGCCCCTTTTCATTGCCGCTAATTACGCTATGAATTATTACGCCCAGCATGGCTTATCTCCGGTATCGACTAATCTTCCGCTTGCCACCGATACAATTATGGTTAATAAAATACTTCATTTCGATCAGATAGCTGAAATGTTGAATATAGACAAGGAGATGATCAGAGCTTTAAATCCTCAATATAAACGTGATATAATACCCGGATATGATGATACTCCAAGACCTTTGCTTTTACCGTCAACCAGTGCGTATGCATTCATAAGTTTAGGAGATTCTGTTTATAAATATAGAGCAGAAGAGCTCTTTACTAACAGGACGTATGTTGAACCCGGCGGTTATACCGCTCAAGGTTCAAATGAGGAACGGATTGTTCACAAGGTGCGATCGGGAGAAACCATGAATACCATCGCAAACAAATACGGAGTAACAGTTAGCGATGTAAAAAGATGGAATAACTTGAGATCATCACGTCTTAAAGTCGGAAGCCGTATAATTATATATGCCGATAATGGAGGATTTAGAATTTCAGATAACGATTCATCATCAGAAACTTCGGAAAATAGTAACACGAGCAATAGAATAACAACTACAAATTCTAAGTCTTCAAATAGCAGCCAATTGGCAAGTGGAAGTTTTTCTAAATATAAAGTCAGGTCTGGAGACACATTCGCCTCTATCTCAAAAAAATCGGGAGTCAGTGTGAAAACTTTGATGGAATTCAATAAAATCACTAACCCTAAACTTATAGTCGGACAAATAATCAAGATTCCAACAACATAATAACTGAGAACTAAAAACTAAGAACTAAGAATTATGTTATATTAGCTCTTAGTTTTTAGTTCTTAGTTCTTAGTTTTTAGTTTATTTATGAACAAGCCGAACAACACAAAAGAAGCAGAAGATTTGATGATCCAAAAGGAATATGAAGCCCTTTTGGACGACTATATTCATTCAAATCACAGACAAAGAATCGAGAGGATAAATAAAGCTTTCATTTTTGCCAATCAAGCTCACAAAGGGGTAAAAAGACGTTCGGGAGAACCCTACATTATGCATCCGTTAGCTGTTTCCCGCATTGTTTGTAAAGAAATGGGCTTAGGATCCACTTCTATATGTTCCGCTTTACTTCACGACGTTGTTGAAGACACCGATTATACTGTCGAAGATATTCAAAATCTTTTTGGAGAAAGGATCGCCCAGATTGTAGATGGTCTTACTAAAATATCCGGAGGAATTTTTGTAGAAGCGGCATCGCTTCAGGCAGAGAATATGCGGAAGCTACTGCTCACCATGTCGAGCGATATACGGGTTGTTTTAATTAAAATGGCCGATCGTTTGCATAACATGCGTACATTAGGTTCTTTATTGCCGGCCAAACAATATAAAATTGCAGGGGAAACCATGTATCTATATGCACCCTTGGCACATCGGTTAGGTCTGTTTGCGATTAAAACGGAATTAGAAGATTTAAGTTTTAGATATGAACACCCGGAAGAATATAAGCAAATTACTCAAAAACTAAAGGCAACGGCCTCAGACAGGGGACTCGTATATGAGCATTTTGCAGCGCCTCTAAGAAAAAAGCTGGACGAAATGGATATGAAATACGAAATGAAGGAGCGTGTGAAATCTGTTTATTCGGTTTGGAGCAAGATGCAATCCAAAGGAGTCGGATTCGACGATGTCTACGATATTTTTGCCGTCAGGATCGTGTTTGAATCGCAAGAAGGTATTGATGAGAAAAAACGATGCTGGGATATTTATTCCGTTATTACCGACCTTTATAAATTACGTCCGGATCGAATCAGGGATTGGGTAAGTCGCCCTAAAGCCAATGGTTACCAAGCTTTGCACCTGACAGTAATGGGTCCGGATGGACAGTGGATCGAAATCCAGATAAGAAGTTCCAAAATGGACGAAATTGCAGAGAAAGGATTTGCTGCCCACTGGAAATACAAAGAACGCCAAAATCCTGAAGATGAAACAGAATTAGACAAATGGCTGGGGACTATCCAAGAGCTCTTGGAAAATCCTGATCCTAACGCCATGGATTTTTTGGATACAATCAAGCTGAATCTTTATACTAACGAGATATTTATCTTTACCCCGCGGGGAGATCTTAAAACGCTTCCACAGAATGCTACCGCCTTGGATTTTGCTTACGAACTTCATACCGATATTGGCGATAGTTGTATCGGCGCTAAAGTTAACCATAAATTAGTGCCTCTTAGTCACAAATTATCCAGTGGAGACCAAGTCGAAATATTAACTTCCAAGTCGCATCATCCGCAAGAAGAATGGCTTTCTTTTGCCACAACAGCTAAGGCCAAAACAAAAATAGAAGCTGCTCTACGCAAACAGAAAAAAGAAAAAATAAAAAACGGAGAAAAAAAGGTGATGGAAATCTTGAAAAAATTTAATATTTCACCCGAAATTGCCGTTTTGGATAAGATAACTTCTTACTATGGGTTTTCTAAAAAAGATGATTTTTATTATGCCGTTTTGCAAGATCAAATTACGTGGCCGGATAATCCTAAAAAAATATTGAGGGAAAAATCCGATAACATATTTCTTAAATATGTAAAGCAGACGTTCAATTTGGGAAAATCTGAAGAAGAAAAAGAAAATGTGACCCCGGAAAATTCGCTCCACGAAGTAATTGATAAAACCAAAACATACATCCTTAAAGAAGAGGGTTTTCATAAAAATTATATTGTTGCTAATTGTTGTAAACCTATTCCGGGAGATGAAGTATTAGGATTTCTTGATGAAGACAATACCGTAACCGCGCACAAACGCTCTTGCTCTTTTGCCCAAAAACTTAAGAGTAATTTTGGCGAAAAAATAATCTCATGCGAATGGGGGAAAAACAACTTGTCATCCTTTCCTTCAACTATTGAGGTCGACGGAATTGATTCTGTAGGGATTTTAAATCAAATAACAAAAACAATTTCAGAAGATTTTGTCGTTAATATAAGGAAAATACAGCTCGATTCAAACGCAGGAATTTTTGCGGGGAAAATTGAAATTTCAGTGCATGATGTCAATGATATTAACCAGTTATGTGGGAAATTATCAAAAATAAAGGGAGTAAAAACAGTTAAACGAGTCGATGATTAATAATAAATTACAGTGTTTATGAAATTTGCAGCTTTAGATTTTATAAAAAGTATTCCTTCCAAGGTAAATAAGTATGTCCTTACAGGGATCATATTTCTTATTGTCACTTTTCTTATTGGAGACAGTACCATTCGTCAACGTTATGAATATGATAGACAGATTAGTGAGTTAGAAAATGAAATTGCAAAATGTAGAAAGGATTCAGCTGAAAACATGCAAAAACTGGAGGCGCTGAAAAGCGATAACGAAAGCCTGGAACGCTTTGCGAGAGAAAAATATTTGATGACAAAACCCGGCGAAGAATTATTTGTGATAGAATGAGCGAACAATTTAAAAATTATTTATTTTATATTTCTGCCATTTTATTATTGCTTTCGGCAGCATTATACATAACCGGATGGCCTGTAATACCTTATGTGTATGCTGTTGCGTCGGCCGGAGTTGCAATTGTTTATTTAACAAGTCCATACAGGGGAGAAAATATCCGGCTGAAGCGATTGAATGCACAGGAAGCCATTGCTGCTGTTTTACTCCCGTTTTCTTCTTATTGTATGTTTAAAGAAAAAAACGAATGGGTAATTTTTCTGGCGATTTCGGCTGTACTGCAATTCTATGTTGCTTTTATTAAAGGAAAAGTACAGGAAAAAGATTAAGCCACGAATTACACGAATTTCGCAAAAATTTAACTGTGAAATTCGTGTAATTCGTGGCCAATTATTTACTCTCTATGATGGAAAAAATAGTTAGCCTTCAAAATTCGAGAATAAAAAACATCAACAAGTTAGCCTCTAAAGCCAGGGAGCGAAAAGAACAAGGACTGTTCATTATAGAAGGCGCACGTGAAATTACGCTTGCTTTGGAAGGTGGCTATCTGTTAAACTCCGTTTTTGTCTGTCCCGAATTATTTATCAAAACTGATTATCCCAATATTTTAGACACTATTGACCCTCTTATTTTATTTGAAGTTTCTTCTGAAATTTTTAATAAGATTGCTTATCGCGAAAGTTCCGATGGATTATTGGCGTTGGCTCAATCTAAATCGCACGACATAGAAAAATTGTCTTTACCTGAAAAACCGTTTATCATTGTATTGGAAGCTGTTGAAAAACCGGGAAATTTAGGCGCTATCCTCCGCACTGCCGATGCAGCTTCTGTTGATGCTGTTATTATTTGCAATCCTCATACGGATCTATATAATCCTAATGTAGTCAGGTCGAGTGTAGGATGTTTATTTACCGTGCAAACAGCTGTTTGTTCTAATCAGGAAGCTTTCGATTTCTTAAAAAAGAAAGATGTTCGCACGTATGCTGCCGAATTGAATGCTGCTGAATTTTATCAGAATGTTGATTTTCAATCCGCATCTGCCATTATTATGGGAACGGAAGCAGATGGGCTTTCCGATTTTTGGTTACAAAATTCCGATGCAAGAATAAAAATTCCCATGAGAGGAAAGATAGATTCCTTAAATGTTTCCGTTTCAACTGCAATACTTACTTTTGAAGCTATGCGGCAACGAAATTTTGGATGAAAATTAAAAATAAATAGCCCCCAATGAAGCGATTAGGAGCTATTAAGTGGAGCTGGAGGGATTCGAACCCTCGTCCAAACGAGGAATTAATCTGCTTTCTACATGCTTATCTCCGCCTTGATTTTCGACTTAACGCAAGACCGGAGCCACCAACGCTAAGCTTATTCCCTTTATTTCATCCGGAGCCTGAGACTTACTCCAAACTATCTCCGATATTGCTGTACCACCTTGTTCGGATTGCTTCGAAGCCAGAGCTTCCGGGTGGCATCTCGTCCAAACACCTTGTGTAAGGATAAAGCTATAAATCTACTGTTATTCGATCAAGCAGCGAGAGCGTAATTATTTTCGCCAGTTAATTGTTATCACCCGAGATTAAAGTGCCGGACAACGACGCACTGCATGCTTACAAACCACTTCTACCCGCTGTCAAAACCGGTCAACCCCATGATTTGCGGGTACAAAGATAATACTTTTTTGAGTATTATGCGTCGGCTCATGATAATTTATCTTTAGGTTTT
>Ga0123357_10008465_pt1 | contig 12855 bp, 12 predicted proteins | sample TergutEmb28metaG_FD_89873 | JGI IMG/M metagenome (GOLD analysis project Ga0123357, IMG submission 89873) | Embiratermes neotenicus P4 segment gut microbial communities from Petit-Saut dam, French Guiana - Emb289 P4 | ecosystem: Host-associated > Arthropoda: Insects > Digestive system > Gut ... | reverse complement strand
CGTTGCGCTAACCACGTGACACCCCTCTATCCGCAAAAGTTGGCACTAACTTCGCCTACCGGCGGCGACCGCTCTGTCGGTATGGTTCGCTCGCGGACTAAAGCCACGGAGTTTAGTTTTAGTTTTAGCTGCCCACAGATTCGTTCATATTTATATTTTCAGATCTTTAGTTATGAAAATTTCTCGAGTGTGGCGGAAGAATTATAAAATTCAGCGGTCATAACAGTATGTAGACTGGAGGAAATTAATTGGACCATACTTCACCTTAACGTATGGACAATTGGCCGCAAGAAGAGCACATGTTCCAGGGTTCATATGAGCCGTTATTACGTGTACCGCGTCAGTTAGTACTAATATACATCAATGCACCACATGCGAACCGGACCCCCTAATGACCTCCTGGTTACATCAAAATCCAATCAACCAATTAATTAAATCTTTTAACGAAACCAGTCTTAATTGGTTGTGTAGGATGGCACGCTTTTTTGTTGTGCTCTGGCAACACGGTAAATCATTGTAGCAGTGGCGGCTTCTGGCTCTTAGAACGTGCAACAGTGGTCCATGTGACTGTGCTGACAATCAGCAGCACAATAAACTTGCTAACTGCTTCTAAGCAGAGTCTGTTTCGAGAGCGTAGTTGTTGCTGGCGTAGGTATAAATTTCCCATATCTTATGAAGCTTTATAAGATATATAGATCATATGAAGTTTGCTATTTATATGGCTGTTTCGTTTATCACATTCTTGCATATTCCTTTGCTTCTATTTTGTATCATTTTATATATGGTATGTTTTGCACGCTTCTGTTTAATTTTGCAAATTGCGTATTCTTATTGTTATGTATTATTATTGCTATGTGTATATATGTTCCGTTCTGGGTATTCTGTTTCGTCGTGTTGTTCGTGTGTAAATGTGTACTGTACTGTACTACTGCCACCGGGTGCCAACCCAATTGCAGTTAACAAACATTTCATATTATATCATAGCATTGTTTTTACAAGAGCCCACAACACGTGTGTATCTCGGTCGGATGGATCCACTCCACACGTTCCAATCGTTTACTATCTATTTTGATATTATCCTCCCACCTGTTTGTGTGTGTCATCAAAGTGATATCCCTGTTTCAGGTTTTCCTCTCACAACCCTGCATGCTTATCTACTTTCTTTCGCATGTTACATGGCCAGCCCATCATACTCATCTTTCTTGGATGAACCTAATAATGTTTGATGAAGAGGGAACGTTACGAAATTCCGCATTATGCAATTTTTTCCATCCTTGTCATTTCCTCCTCCTTAGGCCGAAATATTTTCCTCAGTACCCAGTTCCGAAGCACCTTAGTCTTAAAGAGAAAGTTTCACCGTCGTATTTTCTTATGTTACTGTTCAGTGTGTACGGACTCTTATATTTGCTTTCAGTTCACTCTTCCAATTTTCACGTCATCTGTATTTTTTCCTCCCTCACTGTATGTAATTTCACCCGCATTTATTACCGTTGTAAACGCGCGCGAGCGTCTGCCTGTCTGTCCGTGTCTGCATCTGTTGTGTTTTAAATATGTAACCACTTCATGGAATTTGATCAAACTCACCACAAGAAATTGCGTACTTGATACTTCATACCTGCTGGCTACATTGATAATAAAATAGAGAAGGAATGAATCTGGCGCGTGCGCACCATTCGAGTTGATAGCGTCCTCCCTGATACTATTTGCAGAATCCCACGGACTTGCCCACATGTTAGACGCAGCAACATGTGCGGATGATGACGTCAGCGCTCGTGGTCATTCAGTGTTCCAGTTGCAGAGTTGCTTGGCGCCCGATGCACGTTATGTTGCATGTCATATCCTTGTTACCACACGGATGGTTGAGCGCTCGAACATGTCGGTCACCTGCTCGATTCCTGCCGGTGCGTGGATGTTAAATTCCCTCCATTCTTTTTTCGCCCTTTCTTTTATTATGACCATTTATTCTCGCTTTTCTTCGATTCTTTCTTTGTGTAACATCTCTGTTTTTACTTCATCATTTAAGCCTCTCTTTCTTACCAAGCAGCTGGTGTACGACGAATCCCTCATTTTATGTTCGCGAGGCACCCGCTTTAAATCCCGACTGATGTCGTGTCTGTCTTGAACAAGATTTATATATTTGTCCCCGGTATTTCGATGGGAATATCCACTTAGCACAGCAGCCCCTCGTAAATTAGTACTTAGTCACCATTTGTAAGTGTGCTGTTCAACAAGGCTAAATCCACCAATCAACACATACATCAAGGTTTCAGGTCCTTCAGCCCGTTCTGAACTAACGCTCCGTCTTTACCTTGGTCTACTAATGTCTCTTCTTCCATTTGTCTCTAATTTAACATCAGTTCTGAACATCTGGCTGTTCTGGGGAAACAATCTTTGTGTCTGCAAGATGCGGGCCAGTGTGTCGGAACAGTTTTCTACCTCCATCTTCATAGTAGAAAAGAGGGCCGCGTAATTTCTCCCCGATCCGTGTGGACCTTAGCATTGAAACTTAGCGTGCCTTTCTTTTAATTCGTCCTCTCTTCTGTCCCACTGCGTTTTATCCAATCTGTTTTTCCCCCTCAATTCTTGCCTTTCTTTCCCATTTACGAACAGCCTCTTTTCGGTTCACTGTTTTCACGCCCCTCTATACTGCCCTCTCTTTCCCTTCGCGATTCATATTAATACCTTGACGATGGGGGCAGGAGTTTTGTCCGTAAGGTTGGTTTCTACCAGACTTCACGGTGTTGCTTTCCACAAGACATAGTTTTCAATATATCGCCGTTAAAACCTGAAATCTCACATAAAATAACCCCACCTGCTATGGCTGCAGGAAAGCTGGACATTGAATTCGGGGCCAATCGAGTACCATGGCCCCAGGAAAGTAGCGAAATGTAACCGCAGAACGACATTCTGCCGACCGCAGGTTCATTACCCATCACTACCATTCGGCAAGCGAATTCGATTATTTGAACGACTTACCTGTGCGTTAATGGAGTCGGGGAAGTTGGATTGTGAATTGCTGGTGTGTTTTGTTGGCGGTTACAGGCGATAAAACTCCCGCTGAACATGCAGTATTCCATCAGTCGGGCAGTGGTATCTGTTTAATGTTACTTCAAGTGACAGGATGATTGTGAAACGTTAATTAGAAGGATAGACTCAGTATTGGGGGGGGGGATAGTTTATTAAAAATGTTGGGATTAAATATTACGGACCATGTAGCATGCATGGGGGAGATTTTCAAGTCAACAAATGTCGGTCGGAACCTGAAGTACAGTCACTACCTGGATGACTTGGGCGTGATTCGCAGTAGGTCTCTAATACTAAGCTACAGTTCTAAATCGTTAGGGTTTGAGGTTGCAAGCCTGAACTGGATGGGGTTGGTTCAAGAAATTGTCTAATTACGGGCTTGTGTGAACTTGGTAATGGACCATACAGTTCTGTTGTAAGCGTGGAATATGTTATTGTTTCAGCGAATATCTCCTTTATGACTTTCCAAGAAGTTCTGTGACGAATGGCATTAATTTATTTGCTAGTTACCCCTGAAATTGCTTGGCAATTTTGAAAGCCGCCACTTAGGGCACTCGTATGAGATTCGAACTAAGACACCCACCTACCTTTTCGGTTATAAGCGACGTTCCTTGCCGCGTACTTTAATTTTCGGGTGTAAGTAAATTCTGGGGTGCAAGTTCAAGTGGAATACAACTTTCGTCAATGATAGTTTAAGTTTTGACCCAATTTTTTTAGACTTAGACCCTGTACTTGAGACAAATAATGTAATACGAAAACTGTCTTAATTATTTGTTTCACAGTGTTTCATCAGATCTACGGCATTTATTGAGGACTGAAGATAACCACGAAAAAATAATAACGTCGTAACTGAGGTACAAAATATAGGCTTAGACTGAATCTAGACGGAAATGTCGAATTTGTGTATGGTAACTATATGCAAAACAAAGCTAACCAGTGTTCATAAATTTTAGGCAATACATCCCCTTTTCGTTTCAATTATACACATGTAAGGAGAAAAGAAAAGATGCAAAATCACAGTCTAAACACAACACTATCTGTGTGCAACCCAGCTACATGTTTCGGCTATATCTAGCCATCATCAGGCTGAACATGAAAATGTACATAAGAAGAAGTATAATTATGATTATACTATTCTAGTTCTTATTTACGGTTCTATGTTCAACCGTGTGATGGCTATATACAGCCGAAACATGTAGCTGGTTTGCACACAGATAGTTGTGTTTAGACTGTGATATTACATCGTGTCTTTTCTCCTTATGTATGAAGCTAACCAATAAGCTAAGTCCATACTACACAATCGTCTGAGACGTTTGTAGTATTTAGGTTGTCAGTAGATTATCGCCTCCGCCTCTTACGTAACTCAAAGTTCATTACAGTGTTCACAACAGACTTCCAATTCCGAGGCCGAGTTTAATGTTTTGAATCATTTTTAGGAAGGGCTGTTAGTTTCGTGCCCAAACGTCAAGGTAGAGAACCACCCCTTGTCGGCTGCCCATGACTCATTATCTGTTAGAACCACAACTCCCCGTCATAACGGAGGAGGTATTATACCATGGTGACAAGACACCTACTGTGGCCGTGGTAACAAGGGGCCCATTTCGTCTGACCGTGGTAACAAGGGGCCCATTTCGCCTGAGCGTGGTGACGAGGGACTCACTCTGCTGGCCATTTTAATCGCCATGTATTTTCATTCTGTGGCGTCGAGTGAGGTCATGGCTGTTTATTAGGTAAGGATTCACAAGGAGACAATTATGGCCGATTTGAACCCACTGTCTACTACGTGTGTATTTGCCTCAGCAATGATGAGTACTACAGACAATGTCTAAGTACACTCTTGGTGGATAACCCAGTCAAGTTGCGAACCCGGTACCTTGCTACAAGTCTGACCCATTGCTCCGTACTCCTTTCAGTCAATACGTCACGTTATCCAGTACCGCTCTGCATTTCAGGTTGCGTCTGAATGCAACTGAAATTGTATTTGATCGATATTTCACTCTGACTGTATCCGACGGCTTAAAATATTATTTGGGTAGGGGGGTGTGAGGGGGGATTGTTTCTGGCTGGATTCCTTCAGAACCAAGAGTAGAATCTGCCTTTAATTCAATGCAAATAATCTCAGTCCTCTGCAGAATGACTGACGATGGATTCTAGATCGTCTCGTAAGCTGTATGTAATTACAAGAGTGGCATAAATCACTTGTAGAGGCTTCAATTCTGATTAGAACAGCAACCTCATCGCAAATGAAGCAGACATTGCTCGTAATTTGCAGACTGGCGGATTGTCTAGTGCCTGGGTCGCAGAATTAATGACGTTTTCACAGGCTGGTCATGTGCCTTTTAATTTACGCTGCCCCGAAATTTGGAAGCTGTTGTTATACGTAGGGGTAGGTCAGTTAGTATAGTTACTAGGTTACGGACTGGACACCCGAGGCACCGAGGTTCGATTTTTGGTAGAGACAAAAGATATCATCATTCTCACACCATTCAGAACGATTCATACACAGTGCGTTCCATAAGTTTTAAGATTAATTTTTTTAATAACAGACCAATGGGCCAACCCACTAACGAAGTACTATCAACCAACGTCCGTTCACACACCGAGTTTCGTGTGTTTATCTTGGACAGTGTAAGATTTATAACTTTTCTTGTAAAGTCAGTTTTCTTTATACGTCATGGATGGCAGAAATGAGCAGAGAATTGCCATAAAATTTTGTTTCAAAGCCGGTCTATCTGCGACAGAAACACTAGTATTGGTGCAAAGACTTATGGGAATGAGGCTCTGAACCGATCAAACGTTTTTAGATGGTATTCTCGATTTCGAGACGGAAGGGAGCTGGTAGATGATGACGAGACAGGTGGCCGTCCAAAATCGACTCGAACTGAGGTAAACATTGTTGCTGTTGCTGATTTGGTCAAAAATGACCGTCGAATGGCATCAAGAGTGATAGCAGAATCTATGAACATCCCCAAGACTGTAGTTCTTCGGCTACTGAAAGAGGATTTGCGAAACAGAAAGCTGTGTGCACGTTTTGTTCCACGCACCTTGACACCCGAGCAAAGGGAAGATCGAGTCACATCTTGCCAAGACATTATCGCGATGGCGGATGCAGACAAAAAAATTTTTAACATAAATTATTACGAGAGATGAGACCTGGTGTTTTGCCTGTTACTCCCAAACAAAGCGACAGTTCTGAACGGGTTGCTGAGATATCCCCTCGGCCGAAGAAACCGAAATTCCAAAAAGTTCTACATCAGGACCGTGTTGATAATTGTTTCCGACTCTCAAGGCGTACTGCACAAAGAATTCGTACCAGAGGGAAAAAGAGTAAATGCAGAATTTTATAAGGAGTAATGGATCGCCTCCTTAAGCGCATTCAACGGGTTCGTCCAGCTGCGTTCTGCTGTCGAGATTTTTTCTTGTTGCACGACAATGTGTCCACCCACAGAGCTGCAAGCGTTGCCAATTTTTGACCGCAAAAATTGTTACAACCCTTTATCACTCCCCGCACTCCCCATATTTATCTCCGTCCCACTATTTTCTGTTCCCCAGGTTGAAAATGAAGTTAAAAGAACTTTGCGGATGTTGCTGAGATCGAAGAAGCCGTAACTGATGAGTTAAAGAAGGTCCAAAAAGAGGAATTTTCGGCTGCTTTTAACTGTGCGACTGCGCAAAAGCCTGTATATATGTCAATGGAGCTTATTTTGAATTAAAATAAAGGTATGTGTCTTCCTGCTGTGTCTTCGATTTAAAAAAAAAAAATCAGTCCTAAATCTTTTGGACCGCACTGTATATATCCACTCAGCAATCTTACCAATGGACAAAGGGGATAGGACGGCCAGGATTGGAAAATGGCAATTAGGAATGTGTGAATAAATTCTTACACTCTAACAGCACGTCTTCATGGCGTACTTAATTAAGTACAGTTCGCGCTTTACGTGTCTCACATTGTGTACAGATATATTGTTGTGCAGGAACTGTGAAAATAATTTTGCGGGTTTCGAAAATGAGGGAGAAGCAACGATTCTGAAGCAGCACGAATGAGATTTCTTATAAATTACTCGCAGTTAGACGGTGCGATCACCGAGAAACTGTAGATGTAGTCAGCTAATCCAATGCAGCAGAGTCCCTTTTCAAAAGCTTGTTGTTCATAGCTAATCAAGATATCCCTTGCATTTTAGGAAAAACTAGAAGGTCCATTACGTGTTCGCAGGGGCCCGCCAGTGGTCCCTGTCTTAATACGTAAATCCGGTACACACTGTCAAGTTCTAAACATGTTGTATATTAAACATTTGTTGGGGAAACAAATGCCCGTGAAGATGTCGTCCGTGAAAGAAGTGGAAGGAAAATTTTAGGATGAGGTCTCCTGGAAGAGGTTTCGTAAGCCTAACACATGCAGTCGTGGTAGATAAATGAGGAAAAGGGTCAGAATAAACTATTGCTAGGTTTCCTTTTGCTTTTAGCAAAGACATTTTTCTGAAGAATCTTACTGCTGTTCTCGCTAAGTCTCTACGACAAGATTATTTTATTTATTTATTTTTTTTTTGCGTATCGAATGAGTCGAGTTAACACCTCCACGCCACGTGTATTCCCAAGTAATGGTACTTAATTAAGCGCACGACTGTACCCTTTTTTTTTTACTTTTTATATCTGCATGGGATGTCAGACAGATCTGTTTTATATCATATCCTTCCTGTTATTGCCTCATTATTCGATCGCGCTTTTCTCCCACTATGTCGCTCACTAAGTCATCCAAACCGCTCTACTCTCTTGGGGTGAGAAGCAACCATGGATGAATAACATAAATGGAATAAATAATCACTAACCGGCATTGTTGGCAGCACCTCATACTGACTCTTTTGTTTCCTTTGCCAACGAGACAAAACACTCCCCGAGTTGTGCAAAATCATTGTTAAACGGTTTGTTACTTTTGTTGAAACGTGTAAATTGTAATTAACTTTGTCACTGTTTTGTTACTGTACGGCTAATTGCTTAAAGTGATAAAGGTTTAATTAGCTGTCCATTTATTCTGTTGTTTGCTTGTTTGCACACAATAAATGTTCTTTTTGTGACTGGAAGGACAATGGGCCCACATGATGGCTACATCAATTATGTCTTTTTATTTTGGTATATAATCATGTTGCTTAATTACCGTTCTGAATGTGGCTGCCCTTACACTGCTATCGACGTGTATGTCCGTTTATCCGCAGAGCTGGGAAGATTTACAGCTTAGTGCAGTGTGTCTGAGATGGCATGGATGTCGCAGGTTACAGTTCAGTGTCTGTAGATTATCAGCAGTGCTGCCAGCGTTAAGAAGATGCTAAATGTTAACTGCGTTATGTTCGTACCTCGGTGGTTATTCAAAGTACATATGCTTACTTATGCTGGTAAATGGGAATTAGTAAATGTAGAAATGAAGATATATATATATATATATATATATAGGGGATACGCGTTGGCGCGGTTGAATGAGGCACTGCGCTGCAAGCTGGAAGATCGCGGGTTCGATTCCTGATAGTTTCATTGGAATTTTTCATTGACATAATCCTTCCGGCCGCACTATGGCCCTGGGATTGACTCAGCCACTAACAGAAATGAGTACCAGGAATATTTCGTGCGGGTAAAGGCGGCCGGTGCGTAGGGCTGACAACCTTACCACCTTCATGTGTCGATTGTCTTGAAATCTGGGAGCCTTAACCTCCTTGAACCTTCACGGCCTGTCCAGGCCTGTAATGGGATTGCTTTGCTTTACTTGCTTTATATATATATATATACACACACTCACAGAGGCACGCACACACTTCTATGTTCCTGTAATTGGACAGTTAAATTTGGTCGAATATGACCTTAAAATTTCGCACGGTCGCCATGCTTCCATTATCTGCTCAGCCGTAACTGTTTCGTGCAAAGTTTGTAACCATGTTTATGATATGTCTGTACAGAACATTAAGCATTCCGATTCATTGGTTGCTTTGAAACTCAGCGCTACATAGTAGTGTGATGTGATAACATTGTAAAATCAGAACAGCTTATTTCAATATTATTTATTTTTCGTTACTCTGCAATAGATGTTAATGTCACCCCCCTCCAGTTTATCTGCGTTTGTATACACATTATGTTAGTATTATTTGTGCTTAGGAATTATCTAACTCCTTGTACCAGCTATTTGGCTAGTCACCCGCGTTTCACCGAACCCGAAGGAAAAAAAGCCTGCCACTTTTCCCTACCCTGAGCCAGATGAATCAAACTCAATTAAGCTCACTCTATTTTTAAAGACCCATTTTAATATTATCATCCAATATAGTCATAGATCTTCCAAGTTGTGTCTTTTCTGTGTTCATATTACAGATCATGAAGCCTTGCCTCATTCAATATGAAAGTCTTCTGTTTTATCCTCCTCCTTAGGCCCAAGTAGCTTCGTTAGCACCCTGTTCTCAAACACCCTGAATGCATCTTCTTTTCTGAATGTGAAGGACGAAGTTAAACACTTGTGTAAAACCACAAGCAACATTATAGTTCTAAGGTATATTTAATCTTTGTATTTTTACGTTAACCTGGAAGAATAAAGATTTTCAACGAATGTTAGCAGACATTCCATGAATTTAATCTGTTCTTAATTTCTTCTTGCATGCATTACGAGGTGGAAGCCTGTTGTTCCAACTGCTGTTGCAGTTTTCATAACAGTTTACTTGAACATCTGAAGACTATACTGACAGAAGGATATAATAACATTGTCTTTGCTCTGCATATAAATTGGAAGAATAGTCTAAAAGTGTTGGACATTAGACATGGATTAATGGAGTGAAGAACATTGCATTTATTGTGCTCAACTTGTTTTCCTCAGGACTGCATGCAGCATGCTAGTTCCACTTTTATTCCTCATCCCCTTTCCATGTGCAGTACATACGAAGATCGCAATGTCAGCTGTTCTTACCATGGTAACGTTCAGTAAGTCAAGTGTTGTTAAGCCATTTCTACACTGAAGAGCTTTATCTTGTGGTATTACTTTGGACCTTAAAATTCCACTGGGAAGAAATTGAAATTTAATTTCTCGAAGTTTTCGATAATTAATCACGCTGAATTCTTTAAAATATCGCCTTTTCTCTTGATATAATAACATCATCACCTTTTTCACTCCACCTCCAACTCTTTAAGAAGATTGTGGCTCAGTGTTATTTGGTACGTACAGCGCCACACTGATTGCTTCTGAAGTTTAACGTGTAATTTCTTGCTACGAAATTATGGATTGAATTTCTGGCACAACGTTATTAAATTTGTGCCATGCATAGTAAATTTTATTATTGCTATTAATATTAAGGCGTTCAAAAATGCGTACATGTTGCCTGGTGGTGTTTTATTTTATTTTATTTGTGACTGCTAACGGTCTTAAATTCGTATGTCTTTTTACAGGGCTCATTTCTAATGGGTTTTGTATGTCTTTCCCTAATTAAGAATATTAATTTAAATATGCCGCACGGTCTAAGGCGTAGGTTTGCGGCCGTTAGCTTGCTGGGATTTCGGGTTCGAATCCTACCGGAGATATGGATTTTTTTTTCTTGTGAATGTTGTGTGTTGTCAGGTAGAGGTCTTTGCGTCGGGCTGATCACTCATCCAGGGAAGTCCTACCTACTGTGTTATGTCCAATGTGTGTGTGATCGCGAAGCCCCGTAAGGGGGGGGGGGGGCCGTGTCCCGGAATCGGGTCAGAGCGCCACAGTAAGGAAAACGCTTTAAAATGTTCGCCACTTAACGAGAAACAAAACGAATATTCACGGACATTTATTGTTCCTTTCCAAGTATTTGCAGTGTGTGTTGTGTTAACATTGGTGTTTCTCTCAGACTACTGTGCTGTACTGGTGCCTCACAGCTGACGATGGCCTGTGCGCGTTGTTCGGGAGGGGAAAACCAAATGCGTACATAATTTTTGGCCGTAACCTTTTAGAAAGAAGACTGAGAATAATAGAGTTTAACATCACCAATATTATTAAACATTTAGATTTTCATTGAGTTGAACTCATTTGCTTTTCGACTGGATATCATTAATGACATATTTTATCTTCGAATTGTAGACTGATATAGAAAGTAAATTCCCTCTAGAAGAGGCCACGAAGGCCCAGAGGGTGAGTAGAGGTATAGCTGTACTCTTTCTTTAATCTCGGCACTAGGTGGGGTGGGTGTTCAACGCCACGCCTCAGCCGTTTTAATCCGGGGAAAACCGGTACCCATTTTGTAGAAGGCTGGGGAGCCCCAGGGCCGGTCTGGACGGGTGCGGAAAATTTCGGCTCCACCGAAATTCGATCCCCGGACCGTCCAACCCATAGCGAATCGCTCTTTCATATGAGCTATCCGGGCCCACTATAGATTGGTGTTGGGTAATTAATTTGAAATAATTTGTGTTTTGTTCTAACATATTTTAACGTATTTACCAAGAATTTCGCTTGAGAAACTGTACAAAATTAGGTCAGGCGTAACGGTAATACGTGGAAGAATATTGAATTCTGGTTCCAAAACTTTATACAACGATATTTATTTTAGAACTGTGAAATTCCCCGTATTACTGGTACAGAAGTCTGCGTTACCTCACGCTAACGGAGCAGGAATACAACACACAGCGAGCCTACACCTGTCACAGTTACAGTCCCACATTTATCAGCAAGGTGTATAGAACTGTCAGTACCAAGTTATTGCCCCATGCTATTAGACTTCCCACCTCACACTGCTGTAAGAGAAGCTGCCGCCACGCTTTGTTCGGCACACGTTTTTCCCAAGGGACTCTACAAAAGGGACAATATACAGAAGCCACATGGGACGGCGGTCTCCAAGTTATAGAGAGCCAAGTGCCGGACTGCCGGTCGGATTATGGATCATTCATAAAGCAGATGGATGCAGCGAATTATGCTCACGTCACGGTACGTGGTCAAGTGTTGTAGACTGCGGGCGAGAGTGACTCATGTCACATGCCCTCTGAATAGTCGCGACGATAGAAGTTTCCAACCCTATAGTTTGTCTTCACCCCCTTTCGGGTATAAAGCCATTTTCTGGTTTGTTCCGTCTACGTAGATGGCACTTTACATATTATATTTCATTGCAATACGTCTTTTCTGCCAATTGGAATGTGTTAGAGCAGGGTGTTCATCCCATGGTCCACAATAAAGGTTGTGGCCCTTTGTCAAAAGGGGTAGCACACCCATGTAGTAGAGCTCAATATATGTTATTTAATTAGCAGCGCTGTATCTACTGTGTAGTTTCTTGATCATGGATGTGTATATCTCTCATGGGAGCACATGCAAATGTTGGCGGATTGGGAGCTCGAAACATTTTTGACCGCAAACAGAGAACCTCGCTGTTGAGCAGGCAGACTCACTGCTTCGTATTACCGTGGTCTTGGCGTCAGATGTCAGTGCCTGAGATTTGTCCTTATTTTCCTACATTTCTCAACGCGTATTCCAAGATATTACGTCAAATTACACCGCGATCTATTACTGTTACTTCCTCCCCAAGGCCCTAATTCACTCAAAAATCATTCTACTTTTGGGCGCCATGTAGTCATAATTATTGATTCTACCGTTTTTAACCGGCCTATTCTCAGTTCGGGAACAGGGACTCACTCAGGGATTATACCGTGTGGTGTTCACAGGAACGTTAAGTGTTTATCAATAAATAAAGGGTAATTGAATTTATATTTCTTTTAGTTTATTCGGACAATCATCTTAAATAGTATCCTTTAACATTCACAATGGAGTTGTGTCCGGCACTGCCAAAAAAATTATATCAACCATTTACACTGCTTTACTATTGTCACTTCCCCCTACGACTTGCACACTCGAGAGCT
>Ga0123357_10008464_pt1 | contig 12855 bp, 10 predicted proteins | sample TergutEmb28metaG_FD_89873 | JGI IMG/M metagenome (GOLD analysis project Ga0123357, IMG submission 89873) | Embiratermes neotenicus P4 segment gut microbial communities from Petit-Saut dam, French Guiana - Emb289 P4 | ecosystem: Host-associated > Arthropoda: Insects > Digestive system > Gut ... | reverse complement strand
GGGTGAGTGGTCAGCAGCACGCCCCGGCCGCACTTTACCCCCGGGAAAGACCCGGTACCCATTTTACAGGAGGCTGGGTGGGCCCCAGGGCCGGTCTGGACGGGCGGAAAATCTCGTCCCCACTGGGATTCTATCCTGGACCGTCCAGCCCGTAGTCGGTCGCTATACTGACTGAGCTACCCATAAGACATTCTGAAAGTAAAGAACACCTTGGTAAAGGCTGTGTATCACATCGTGGAGCACATCATTTTCAGTCTTGTTTTTGTTTTGTCAGTTACTGTACCAACTGACTTCATCCACAGGTTTTTCAGACCATCTTGGAACCTGCCGACATCGTGGACAAAATGCATGAAGCTGCCACACAGTTTCTGTCACAAGTAGGGGATGAAAGAATTTCAAGTAATCCATTGGCATTCCAAGTTACTACGGACTTACTGTCTTGTCTGGTTTCTGTTTCATCCCCAACACAAAAGCTGCCACTTGAAAAACTTGCGCAGCACCATGTCGAAGGATTCAGTTCACCTTCCTCTTTGCCAACTCTTTTCAAGATTCTGCGACAGCTGAAGACATCCAACATCAAACTGTGTGATGCATTCTGGTCAAGAACCCTTGAGTGCATGGTTAATATGCCAGAAGAGAGGGAAGACTATAAGCTCTTCAGAGTTAGTCATAGGTTGGTTGAGGAGTCCAGCTTCTGCTGTGAGTCATATGCTGAGCTGCTTGGCTGAAGTGCTTTCAGATTTGTATTCAAGTGCTGATCGTTTTGAATCCTTACCAGTACACAAGCAATTGTGTCATGAGATTTTTTGTTTTCCTCAGTTCCTTCATGCAAATTCCAGTACAGTGTGTCAAATTAGGCCACAACACTTCCTTACAAATTCCTCGCAGTTCTTCTTTTATGAATCATACCATCATTTTGACGCCATGTTGTCTGAGCTAGTTAAAGCTTTATTAAGTAAGCATTCTGTGTATATAGGGGTGCCGAACAATGTGTGACAAAACTTCAGGATTATGTCGCTCATACTGAAAAGATGAAAGTTTTGTATATAGACATGGGCCTGGAAATGCCGTCTTTTGGAGTTATTTCAGAATGCCGTGACCGTATTACTCCTCATGGTACAACATTTTGTGGGGCAGTTCTTTATCACAGATTTCTTTTGCACATTTAAAAGTGACAGCAGAGTCCATATACTTGGTCTTCCTGTGCCTAGCAATCAAGCAGGATAAGCACAAGTCAGAAAGGGGAGAGCGGCAAGGCTGAAATGAGGAGGAGCTCGATCATGCATTAAGTATATCTTTTGTCAGATCATCAGTGAGGCACTTCCTGAAACACATGCAGGTGGTTTTCCAAGAAATCTGGGTTGTTTTATTGTGGAAGATGTGCTGGAATTGCATAAGGTTGCAATATACGGTGAGCACTGATGCTGAACCAAATGTGGATGGAGAACTGTTGCTGATGGCATGTTGGAACGATTCCGTGAGGATTCTCTTCTTCTGACATGCTGATTGTGGAAGAGTTATAATTCTGCTGCCGTGGTGTGTTTGCCTAGACATCTCATATAAAGAGTACAAACTTGGAAGGTTTCCTGGACCAGTGTTCATATAAAATGTTTTCAACCTTTTGGTATGTGAGACCTAATCCTGAAGTTCTGCATATTTTAGGGACACACTGTGTAACTGAATGTCGCATGCAGCTTGTAGTTTTATTTGTTGTGTCATGTCATATGTGGTATTTGTTGTGTCATCTAAGGTTATTATACCAGTGGATTTTGTAAGCTAGCATTTCAAATAAAACATAATTCAAGAGATTCAGTGATGCTGACATTAAAGTAAAGTTACAAAGTACAATGAAATTATGCCAGATAGATACAACAATAACGTCTGTTTGACAGGCAGATTTCTGTTAAATACAAATTATACCACAAGAGTTGTATGTGATGTTGAGTTCTGCCTAAAAGTAAGAGAAATTTTGCAAAGTGTTTGTTGACTGTGTGTATAACTGTTATCGCATGATATGTGTTAGCAAGGTGACTGACACCTTACTGTACATGTTGTTCTGCTGCAATGCTTAGTTCATCACCCTAACGGACAAGCATAGACTGAAGGTGTTGGAAAATAGGGTAAAAAGGTGAAACTCTCCATATGACATGTCATGAGGGCACAGAATGGGAGTAGAGGTACACCTGTACTCTGTCTTAACTCTGCTGCCAGATGGGAGTGGGTAGTCTGTGCCATGTGCTGGCAGCTGTACCCCCACCCATTGCTGGAGGCTGGGTGGGCACCAGGGCCAGTCTGGACAGGTTTTGCCAAAATGAATACCCCTTGCCCCCCACCAGGGATCAAATCACAGACCGTCAAGCCTATAGCAAGTCACTATGTGGACTGTGCTCACCTGGCCCTGAGAATAGTGTGCTAAGGGGATTGTTTGAATGAGAGTGAGGAATTGACAGGGTGTTGCAGGAAATTGCTTAATGAGGAACTTCATGATTTGTACTGTTCAGTAAAGGCCCCTGGTATTGGAAAATTGGGGACTGGCTGGGCAGGGCATGTAGCATGCATGGAACAAGTGACAAAGGCATGCAACATTTATGTCAGGAAACTTGAAGGGAAGGGATGACATAAATTGGCTGTTAATGTTCAAATATGTGTGTGAGAAACAGCTTATAAAAGTAGTGAATGGATTGATGTTGCTCAGAACAGGGTCTAGTGGTGAGATGTTGCAAATGAAATGGGGAACCTGTGGTTTCCATAAAAGAAGGGAATTTGATTCAGTTTTTTCAGGCAGCATTTTGAGTTGGAAGTTGTGACAGCAATGTTGGTGTAATTTAAGTCTTCTTGGATGTGTCACTGTCATGAGGCAGGTAGTAGCTGATGATTTGAATGATCATAGTGCCTTGAAAATGTCTGGGAACTACTCACCTGATGATGCAACTTCACATCCCAGCTGACTTGAATCTTCAGCAGTGCCACAGTGAGAAACCCAACTCTCAAATTAATGTGTGATTTTCACGTTAAAGGTACATGCACTTCAACAACAATCTTGGTGGGACATACCGTCATTATGAGATGGAGATGCAGATGATCCAGTGGTTGTGGAATGAAGTGGAGAATGGTACTGCTGGTGTTATACCATCGAAGTTTGCAAGAGTTGCTGCATTTATATTAGCATATGGTAATATTGGTCAAGGAAGGTCAGTCGTATCTGAATCGACCCTGACACAGTTGGTGAGCAGAGCACTGGCGATGGCACCACAGTTCAGTAAGATGGACTGTATGTACATCTCAAGAGGACTGCAAATTGGTGCATCTCTTGGGAGTCATAGAAAAGGCATTGCGTCACGCTTTGTTGGTGTATTTAGAACCATAGATACAGCTATGAACAGTTGTGCTGAACTGCATTTGCGGGAAGATACATTGTCGCTGGTTGATATCAATACGATTATGAAAGCTTACATCAGCAGGGGAGGACAGTCGGAGACGGAGCTGTTTGCTTGTCTCATGAAGAGGTAAACTTACTAACATAAGAACAATCTAAAGTAATTGAATTATATATACAGCCACCAGCAGGCATTGTCATAGTTGAGGCAGTTAATAGGTTTTTGGGTCATAGCCTGACATTTACTCCCTGGTGACATCTTCTGAGATTCATGTTAGTGGATTCTAGTATTCTTCATTCCACCATTGCTGTGTGCCCACCTATCACTGTGCAGCACATTATCACATTTTCAGTCTGTAAGTCAGGGGCTTCATATTGCTGTAACTTGCTATCCCAACATTTGATGCCATATAGCATGAGTTATTAACGTCGTGAGTAAATAAGCCATAAATAATAAAGAGTTGTTGATATTCTAGTGTTGAATAATCTAGTAAGATGCAGATGGTATACTCAGAGGCATTGCCAAGGCACTTGTTACTTTTAAATTGTCATATGGTTTTACAGTACGCACATAAATGTAATCAGCAGACTGTTTAGTCATGGACAGATGGATATGATCTTCAGAAAGAAGGCCTGTCCAGTAATGCACTAATATTCCCCCTCCCTGACTGTTTTTCTTCCCCCCCCTCCATACACACGCGCGCACAGAGGAAGAGTTTGTACACTAATGGTGTAATGGTCTCATTGTAATCTGACAGCATTTTTACCTGTTCAATTCAGTTGAATAAAAGGCAATAAGATGACTAAAGCATTTGCTGCTGTGAAATAGAACTTGCAGGTCAGCAGGTTAAGCTTAATCAGAATAGTGGCAGGTGTGCTACATTTTGTATTTGTTATCAGGTGCTTTCATGTTTAGACAAGTGTTTAAATTTCAGGCATGAAAACTTCATTGGTGATGTTTCTTCAAGACTGCTTCGAGATGTTTCAAGCAACTTGCTGGCTACAAATTGTTTGGTGCCGAGTGTGTTAGATAAGCTGGTGAACTACGTTGTTGAGAATGGTGATCATATTTTGGGTGACACTGTTATCAGACTGCTCTATACATGCTACTCTCTTGGTTACACACCAACACAAGCTGAATCATTCTTCTCAGTTACAGCAGGTATTGTTATGAGGTAAGTAGCAGTATTTGCCAGTACTGGAGGTGACATGTAATGTATCAGTGTTAATAGAGTACTATCAAAACCCAGGATAGCATGGTAATAGAGTGGGGGGCAGCTGTATGCATGTGAGAACACACGAGTGTAGGTATTTGCAGTAACCGGGATGAACTGATTGAAGAGTATTTTTTGTACTGAAGGTACACCTTGCACATTCGTGTATACTCATTTTGTAATATGTGAATGACAGAGAATTTGTGCTGTCTAAAGACAGTAATAGAACAAATGGGCCAGAATCATTTTTTTGTTTGAAAAATTCATATATTCTTTATGGCAGAACATTATGTTCCAGCCTTACTGTGTATATTAAATGTAACGTTCTCCAAACAGGGATAAAGAGCGATTACAAGGGCTGATGTTACTCCAGGCAGCCATTGCACTGTGCTTCTTTCGTCGTCTTCCAGAAGCTCTTGTTCATTTTATCTTCACTGTTGATTTTCTTGAGAGACTGGATCTGGAAGTTTTCAACTGTTATGCCAAGGTATTTGGAATATTTGCTTTCATCGATAATGTTGTGGTTTGTTTGTGGTAGTGACTGGGTAATGGATTCAAAACTGAGGGTTGGGTGTCACCTGACTCTCATGGTTGAGAATTGCTTTAATTTCATGTTAATGTCATTTGGTATTTTTGGTAGTTTAAGTTCTCATACTGGTTACAATTAAGATTTGTGTGTCCTGGAATGTGACAGCATGGAGTTCAGTTCATTGATACCAGTGTTCTGGAGGAACAAATTCTACCCTGAAGGTGGAGGCAGAAGTTTTCTACAGAATGGTATCTATCCAAAACAACCACCTTGAAAGTGAGGATTCACCAACCAGACTAGCAGACCTTTACATCTGCACATGTTGCCTCACATCATTTGGCATTCTCTGTGGACCCCTCAGTCACTGAAGATGCACTGCATTCATTTGAAACAAGGGAAGTGTTCACCCAACTACACAGTGTCACATCCCAGAAGACATGAATACTCAGCAGTACCACTGTGGACACTTCATGTCTTCCACACCTGGTAGATGGCTTCAGCAGGTTGCTTTGAAATGTTATATTTCTGCCTAAGTAGCAGCATCACATCCCACAGACAGCAATATTCATTTCCATTGAATTAATGTAATTTTTAATGAAAACCAAATAGTAATGATATTATTCTGCATCAGTCAAGTAACTGATTTGTCACAGGCCAAATGTTTGCAGTGGCCACCTGCTCTACAGTGTTTACTTTCTGAATTTTTTTCTGTGGCATGTGACCAGTGTAGGGCCTTGTGATGGCCTCATCCCCATCCAAGGGGTCCTGCAAAATGTCTACAAACAGGATTCAGAAATCTGTAAAACAGGTGGCCCCGGGCCACACGTAGTACCATACGAGATAAAGAAGGAATGGTTTAAGTGAAAAGTGAATGGTATTACAGTTACCTGAGGTTCACAGCTTGCAATGAAAATTGAAAGTATTTAACCCACAGGAGTAACATAATCATTGATTCACTGAATTTCAAATTACTTGAACCTCTTTGAAATGTAACTGTTGCGTAAATCAGGTGATACCTGTAGGTCATGGGTGTTCAACACATGGCTTGCAGCCACATTTGTGAATTATATGTGTACTATAAAAATTACACAAAATTAATGTCGTTAGATATACCACTTACCGTTTTTCCACACGTAACCCATGAACTAGCCCACAGTGATGGGTATGGCCCTTTGCCACGGAAAGGTTGGATGTACATGCTGTAGATAAAAGTAATATTGTTTAGAACATAACTTCAGAATTTGAAGTTCTTTCCTTCAACATTACCAGAGTTAAGTGATGTGTTAGACCCAGTATTCATAGTTAACATGTTGTCTGTGTTTGCAGGCGTCATACCCTGTACGTGTTCGCTATGCCATGATGCATCTTAATCGTGCAGTATGTCTTGATTATCCAGAGACTGATGTACCTTGGTTTCATGAGAAATACTGTCAGCAACTTGCAGCTCTAGGTAACACAATTCATATTTTTAAGTTGGTTTCATGGTACAGGGGGTGTTTCTTTTATTATTTTTTAGACAGCTCATCTCTGTTGTCTTCCAATTAATCAAATATTGTTGTGTTTAACAGGACTTATTCTGCATTTTTGTTTCTTTTCTTACCATGCTGAGCATAGTGGCTGTATTGCGTACCGACTCACTGGGATGTTCCATACAGCTGCAGTGACCAGGACACTGACGAAAGAAATGCACAGTATAGTTGCATTAATGCAACAGTAAAAATTCTGTTGTCCGCTCTCTTCTCTGATAATTGAAAGTGCCATTGAACTGTATTGGTATAGTACACTGTTGCTGTCAGCACAGTTTGTTCATTTGTGTCTGTGTGTAATGATCTTAGGTCATATCAGATTAACATGATTTTCCATCAGAAATTTTTTGAGTATATGGTTTAAGAACACTCATTGACAGTGTATAATGTCAGTTACAGATGAATTAATCTTTTGGAGCTTTGTTGAAATGATACTGGCATGGGAAAACTGAAGTACTGTTGGCTGGCCAGGGATTGAAACCAGGCCTCTGACTTTGTCAGAGTCTCTTTAGTTTTTGTTTTCTGATTACTAATGCACTCTTGCACCGTACCCATACATCACCATGAAACAGTTCTGATCAGGCACTACAAATCTCATTCACACTTTGCAGTTTTGGGGCTTCAGCCCTGCTGCAGCTCTTAGTTGTGTGATAAATGTTGTAAAGTTAAAATAATCTGAAGCCAACATTGTACAGGTCACACCATTTGTTTTATTTCCTTTACAGAATCCCGTAAGTTGAGTCGTTTTCATGATGATGTTTATCAGAGTTTGATTTCAATATTGCGAACTGAACAGTTGGTGCAGGTCAACAGGTACTCTCCATACTTCTATGGTCTAGGTAAGCACATCTTTCATCCTGGAATTTTAGTATAATATTTTTCAGCACTTGCTTCCCCGGTGTAGTGTGTAGAGGCAGCGAGTTCTGGGCTTCAGTACAGCAGGATTTGATTTTAGCTGTTTGACTGACTGTCTGACAGCAGTGTTGCTGAAGATACATCTCTCCTGGGATATGACCCTTTTTCATTGATGTTTTAAGGCATTACTTTGCCTTCATTGTTAGGTACTACGGATATTCTTGGATATTGTAACAAAGTTTCACATGGTTATGTTATCACCAACCATAAAACATGAAGAACTCTGTCTTCGTACACAGTTTGTATGACTATTTGACTCCTTATACATTCATATGGTCAAACCTGATTATGGCCTGGAAAACAGGCAGAAGTATATTGTCTATGTAACTGTGTGTAGTGATAGTATGATGGTAATTTCTGTCAAATAGAAGTTCTTTCCTCCTCTCTTCTTGAAACTCTTGACTCTGTAAATGAAGGCACAACAATTATTTGAAATGTCTGTAACTGTAGGCCTAACCCCAACACAGTGTACCATCCGACAAGGCAATAATATATAGCCTGCTGGGATATGAGGCCATGTAGCTTGTTGGATAAGTACTGCCACTGTATGGAAACCTGCTGCTTCTGTCATCATTATTACCCCAGAGATGGAATAAGGAGGCTTCTCTGGCATGTTGATATCTGTCAGTGAAATTATACAGTGTCATATCTACTGCATGTAGCAGATCTAATGACATGACGTACTGCTACAGCCTCTAGTACGCAGGCATTATTTTATGTGGCAACTGCTGCTTGTCACTATCTGTCAGGGCACTTACATGACCGTGTTTGTCATTTGTCACCTGTACCTGCCAGTTTAAAGAAATCATTTCCAGCATGTTGCAACCTTTCAGGTTCTCACGGCTATATGGATGTGGTGTCCCTTCTTCTGGAACTTGAGGTCGTGTCACTGAGTGTTTTGTTCCTGATCTTATCAGACCACTGTCTTGTCTTGAAACAGTGGAAATGAAAAACACAGACACACAATATTATATCCCAGAAGAAGGGATACAACATTTCCAGAACCTCCTTAAATATGGTGAGCAGAACCCTAATACTAACAGCTAATTATATAATGGATTTAGTGGAACATCTGAGTACATCTTGAAGTCTGTACAATATTTTTGTATTGCATTATAGTAATTCTTGTTTTACACCCAGCTGTTTGAAACCTTACCAACTTACAACACTTCGTAATTTATGCCCTCTCGTTTTCACTTTAACGCCCTCTGCCTGGCTAAGCACTGAGATGACAATAAATGATACAACCCCTAACCTAATCATTATTAATATCAGTAACAGTTACAATATAATATGCACATGTATGCAGTATGTACTGTGTAGGAAGTGACTGTTTGATTTACACCCACTTTCTCAGGAACATAATTAAGGTGTAAAACGATACTCAACATGTCTGTTGTATTTTTCTTGATTTATTCAACATCCTGTTATCGCTTTGACTATGTTTTGGACATATGGAATTTATAATAATATGTATGTAGTATCTAATACAATGAACTGCAATGTATGGACCTGAATTCACAGGAAATTGGATTGTTAGCAAGTGCTATATGCATACCATCACACAAAACAGTCTGAGTGAAGTGGTGGTGTGAGTTGTCAGATAAAATAATGTCTGTGCATTATGCTGAAGTTTGAGCAATTGGTTAGAACTAAGAAGCAATATGAAGGGAGCTGTAATAAATGTCAATTATGCTGTTTTGATTAAATTGAATACTGTATTGTGTTTTCAGACTTCCAAGTATTGTTGAATAAGGATAAGATGCCTGTCAGTGTCAGGCATCAGGCAGACTCAAATATTACCAGGTGAGACATTTACAGAATTCTGTTTGTTTAGAGTTCAGAGGTTGATGGTTCCACTTCGTCGTATGTGAAGTGCAAACTGTTCTGTGGTGACAGTCTGTGACACAGTCAAGTGGTAACACTCCCACTTCATTTTTTGACATTCAGGTAACCATGCATCATGATAAATTCCTATAATAAAACCAACGAGATGCACTAATTTCTCAAATTTGGTTTTGGAATAAAACTCTACATGTTTCAGACAGTTCCTCTGTCTATCATCAGGAGTTTTTCACTGTACACACAGCAATACATACAGGTTTGCTGAAAGCTTGCAAGCTGTCAACAAACCTGTATGACATACCATTGCTGTGTGTACAGTGAAAAACTCGTGATGATAGACAGCAGAACTGTGTGAAACATGCAGAATTCTATTCCAAAAACAAATTTGTGAAATTAGTGCATCTGGTTGGTTTTATTATAGGAACTCCCACCTCATATTTGGGAAGCCCCTGCTCTCCTCAAGGACTTGCTGTGTCTTGTAACTAGTTCATGAAAGCTGCTACATTTACACGTTTTTAATTCATTCTTTCTGTTCGTGTTGACTTCATCATCATTATTGCCGGACCTGCGGATGGAGTTCGGTTGTGCCTGGCATATAAAAGATGAAATGAAAGTTGTTTTATAGCAGAAATACGTAAATTGTGAAGCAGCCACATGACAAGTGCCATTACATTTCTTCCAGGAATGCAATTCTCTTGTGGGGCAAGGATGCTTACACAAACGGTGTATCGCAGCTGACTGGTGAGCAGCAATTGAAGAAACGTCATCTGGAGATGCTGGGCTACAATGTGGTTGGGATAAATTCATCCATGTGGAATTCCATGTACATGGCCGAACAGAATGCCAAGACTGATTATTTGCGAAAAAAAATATGGCCGTCAGCAACGGATCATAATACCGAACACCGTCATAAAGGGGCATGACATGCAATTTGTGTGAAGCATAGAAACCTCTAATGCAGATCTCAGGAATAAAGAAGGTATTTTCATATGTTTAGAATGTGCTCTTATTTTAGTGTTTGCTGTGCTGCACATTCTGGGATAGTTCACTGCTTGGTTATCTGTACATTTTCACAACAAATTTCTTGTTGTCACATTTAGTAAAGCGCTAGGTTTAGCAAAGTTTTGTACTTGGGAACATTTTTTCTGGTTCCAGCCAGGGTCCAATATAATCGACACATTATGTTCCTGTACTGTGAATTTGAATTCAGTAAATAATCCACAGTTAGAGAAAAATGTTTTAAAGCTTCCAGACATCATCATCATCATCATCATCATGCACTCTGAAGGTTTAGGCATAGTACCTGTTACTTAACCCTCAAGGTGAAGTTCGTCCCTCCATCTTTTCTTTGGTTGCCCAATGTTTCTCCTCCCTCTTGGTTTATAATTTAGCACTTGTTCAGGTATCCTGTTTGTATCCACTCTCTCTAACTGTTGTAGCCACTTTCATTGATATTGTTGTATTTCCATGCCCCATTTGTCCAATTTAATATGAATATTGACAATGAAACACATCATATTGTTGTTTTCTCTCTGACGTGTTTACAGCAGCGCAGATTCATTTTAGTCTGCAGAGGGTTAAATCGTGCCATCCGTAGACATCAGAAGTGTGCCTGTCCATAACAGGTTCATAAATAATTTTAAGTTAGATATTTTATTCAATGAACTCTCCAGTAGGTCTTGACCAGATAACTACAGTATCATGCGTCTCCGTCTAAAAGAGACACACTCTCAGACGCAAGTCGTAATGCAAACAAAAATACATGCTGCAGTGTTGCAACACATAAGACCTGACCCTGAGTGTTTCTGGACAACATATCAGTATTGCTGGCATCTCTCGTATTTTCAGTGGTGGACTGCGTAAGGAAAACGTAGTGATTCATATCACTGTCTTTTGGGATGTGATGCTGTGTAGTTTGGTAGATAACATGTCAAGGTTTTGGAGAAACCTGCTGCCTCCATCTTCAGGAAAGAAAATTAAGAGCAGGAGCAGGTTCTTTCATTACCGTCCCTTCCTAGAGTAATTGTGTGCTGTATACATTCTGGTGCCTCGACTCTATTGTCTGTAAAATAACTACATGACCGGGGTGTCTTGTTGACAAGCTGACATTCTCACACTCAAGATTATCAGCAGCTTCTATGGAACTGGAAAACTCAATATGTAATCAGAAGGGCCCACCGCTCAACTGTGACCTCATCCAGATGAATCCAGTCTTCACCCTAACACCTTGTTTCTGTAAGCTGTATTATTATTATTATTATTATTATTATTATTATTATTATTATTATTATATCATCATTCATCATCATCATCATCTTGACCACACTTGTCAGCATCTGTCTGCCGGGAAACCTTCACCTTTCTCAGACTGTCGGTGGGATTAGGCTCAGTCAAGGGGCATGTCACAGGAATTTGCATATTATGTGATGCATTGGTAATGGTACTGCTTGTGACCCACTCTTTAAGATGTTTTTATGTTAAACCTATATTCTGTAGATATTTTAGGAAGTGTGACTGACCACGTCTTCCGCTGAGATGACGAAGGGGTATGTGTTTTGTTAAGCTTCCAGACATCTTGTACTTCCAGGGCCAAGTTATGTATTTCATAATTTTCTCTGCCTCAGTATTGGGAAGGTTATGGGTGTGGGTGAAGGGAACTGCTATATCTGTTTTATTCACTGTTGAATTATATTGTTATTATTATCATCATCATCATCATCATCATCAAATTTCTCACTTCTCAGCTTTGGCTGGGAAATATTCACCCATCCTGGGATGTAATAATCAACAGGATTAGGCTTGGTGGTCTTACTTGTAGTTTATAAAGTTTCTTACAATTCAACATTTGCCAAGAATTACAGATTTTTGCAGTTGTATATATGTATTGGGATGCAAGTTAAGCCTTGTTAGACTTTGTGATAGTGACTTTGGAATTACTCCTGTAGATGATATTACTATCAGGATCACTTGTGCTGCCTTTTGCTTCCACATAGCACATATTTCATTTGTCAGTTCTTGGTACTTGCTTTGTTTGTTGGCTATTGTTCTGGCGAGATTATGTGTATTCTGGACAGTTATGTCTATCAAAAAGGTGTTCTTTGTTTTCTTATTGATAAAAGTTGTGTCAGGTCGATTAAAAGGTACTGTTTTGTCCGAAGTATGCTGCGATTCCAGTACAGCTTGAAATTTTCATTCTCCAGTACATTGGCTGGTGTGTACTTATAATATGGACTTTTATCATCAATCAGTTTGGCTGCTTCTACCAGTTTCTGATGGATAATTTTGGCTAGTCCATCATGTCTCTTTACATCTCGGTAGGTGCCAGTTGCTCACATGCTGCAGTAATGTGTTGGATTGTCTCCGATTCTTTTCCACATCTTCTGCATAGCTCTTCGGTGTCTGGCTGCTTCAAAATATATTTCTTGTAGTTTCTTGTTAGTATGACTTGGT
>Ga0123357_10008461_pt1 | contig 12856 bp, 13 predicted proteins | sample TergutEmb28metaG_FD_89873 | JGI IMG/M metagenome (GOLD analysis project Ga0123357, IMG submission 89873) | Embiratermes neotenicus P4 segment gut microbial communities from Petit-Saut dam, French Guiana - Emb289 P4 | ecosystem: Host-associated > Arthropoda: Insects > Digestive system > Gut ... | reverse complement strand
GTCCATCACAGGAAGCGCGTTCAATATGCCGTACTGCGCCGGCATGTTCGGGCTGGCGCAGACATGGTACTGCATCTTGATCAGATCGTTCATTACTTCTTTGTTCGAGAATATTGTGCCCATCCTCCAGCCGGTTACCGCCATCATCTTGGAGAATCCGTTGATCACCACCGCCCTGTCAAGACGGTCCAGGAAGGAAAGATGTTCTCCCTCGTAGATGTAGGCGTCGTAGACCTCGTCCGATAGTATCAGAATATCATGGTCCTCCGCAAGATCCAGTATTGCTTTGCGGGTGGGTTTGTCGATCACTCCGCCGGTCGGGTTTGCCGGGCTGTTAACGACCACCATTTTTGTTTTCTTTGTGATCAATTTTTTCATATCCTCTATGTCTGGAAGGAAATCTCCTTCGGTGAGTTTGTATTCCACCGGCTTGCCTCCGGCAAGCACGGTGTGCGGAGAATAGATCACAAAGCCGGGGCTCGGGACGAGGACCTCGTCGCCAGGATTTATGAAAGCCTGCGTTGCCTCAAGCAACGCCGAGGAGCCGCTGGGCGTTATCATTACGTTCTCAGCGGAGATCTTTCTGTATTTTGAGAACCATTCAGCAACTCCCTTTCTCAACTCCATTATGCCTGCGGTCGGCCCATATTTGTTCAGTCCTCTGGAGGCAGCAGCGTTCATACCTTCGACAGCTTCCTTCGGGGGATCAAGATCGGGCTCTCCGAGGCCAAGGTTTATAGAATTCGGACCGGCCAGATCGAACATCTTTCTGATACCCGACATCGGGATCGATTCAAGCCTCTCAGATACTTTCATGAGTGGAAATAGTCCGCATATTATATTGATTTATTTTTCTAGTGGGCTTTCAGGAGATCATGATCGAGTATGAGAGCTGAACGAAGACATTTGCCTAGATAGCAATCTCACTTGTTTTAATAGGATAAAAGGTCTGAAAGGATTGATGCGGGGAGGGGGCGTATCCCCGCAGAATGTTTCGGAAGATGTTTTTCTTTACGGTCTCCTGAGGAACATAACAACTGCTACGATGACGCATATCAATATCACAAAGATCACTATCCCCGCAACCCACCACATCGTGTTGCTGTTTCCGTTGCTGCTAGTGCTCTGCACATCGGTGTTGCCATCGGTCCCCGTGCCCCCGCCGCCCCTATCGGGGGCGGAGCCGGGAGCGCTTGATACGGCGATGGTGTGGTCTATGATTATATTCTTAAACGTGTAGCTTTCGAGACCGATCTGGTCGGATGTCAGCGAAACACCATCTACCTTTACGGCTGATACGTAATATCCGTCCGCTGCAGAGAAGGTGAATGTTTGATCCCCTCCTCTTTGCAAGGCAACTGCTCCGCTCGGCGATACCACCGAGTTGGCGTCCGCGGATGCTGTGATATAACACGCCGTGACGCTGACTGCTATAGTCTGCGTGGTGGCCACGCCTGAATAGTCGTAGTTGTCTGTGTCATTGGGAGTGAATATCATCTTGTAGCCGCTGTTGCCTGGGACAGGGACGACGGAACCGTTCGCCCATGCGAACGTTCCGTTCGTCGAGCCGCCCGTTAATACAGACGACGAAAGCGGCGAGCCGTAGCTGACGGAGCCTGCCGTGGGCCACACTATCTTGGGAGATGTTGCCTTGGCAATGTCGAAGGTTACAGTCTGAGTTCCAGTATAGTTTCCCTGACCGGTAAGGACGATCGTTCCGCCTTCGGCAACGGTTATGTTGTTGCCGTAAGCATAGGTATAATCATTGTCGCTTATCGCAACAGAGCCATCAGACACATTGAAATCAGGCATAAGCTGGCTTCCGGTGTAGGTAAAAGGCCCGCCGTTCACAGTTATGGTGGCGTTGGATATGTCGCGCGGACCCACATCCACGGCGAGCATGTTCGAAGCCGAGCTGTAGGATTGGTCAGCCGCTATATTCACGGTAACGGTAACCCGGCCCGCTCCGATTATCACTGCTGTATCGCCTGTGATGCTCAGAACGCCGTTGCTGTCTGGAACCGAGAACGTGATCTCCCCTGTTCCGGAGTATCCCGCGGCTGAGATCGTGAACGAATTATCACCGTAAGTAAGCGTGCCGGGATCATTAATAGAAATTGATTGATCCGCGAGCCCTATCGTCAGCGCGTAGGTTTGCGTGGCTGTCCTACCCAGCTCATCCGTCACGGTCACACTGATGCTGTAGTTTGATACTGCCACAGTTGGCGTACCACTGATTGTTCCTGTTGCATCAAGCGTTAATCCTGCAGGCATGGTCGAGTGCGTTGCAAAGGAATAAGGCGCGTAACCGCTTGCATCCGAGGCTATGCTCTGCGAATAAGGCGTACCGACCGTGCCGTTCGGCAATGACGAACCGACAAGGCCGATTGCTGGAGAAATATTGGCGTAAGATGCGCCGATTATGTTGCTGCCGGTTGCCATACTCAATGTGTCGATCGTCAACGTACCGCTGTTGAGACTAATGATTGTTAATGTGTATCCCGCCTCTATGTTCAAAGTTTCAATTTCCACATCCGATGCCGCCGTGCCGTCAACGGTTATGGTCGTGTCAGCGCTCACGTCCAGTGTTCCTACTCTGACGTTAACCGCGCCGCCGCCCGATGGTTTGGTAATGGTGATAGATGGAGCAGTCAGTGTACCAGTTAACGATAAAGTGGCCGAACCGCCTGCGCCGCTGTAATTGCCTGTGCCGTGAGACCCTGATATAACGCTAAGGTTGCCAGCGCCTAAATCTGTACCACTGAGGCTGGCGTTCCCACCGACACCACCAGTGCCGCTGGTACCGTTGTTACCAGGATCTCCTGGGAAAGAACCACTGTTGCCACCATTACCTCCGGCGACATAAACCAGATTAAAAGAAGTGGCCGCTATTGAATCAGAAGCATTGCCGCCGGTACCGCCGGTACCGCCTTGACCAAGAGAAACATTTTGACCGGCCATACCAGCCGTGCCATCTTGGCCACCTCCCTCACCTATGCCTGGATCTCCACCAGCCCCCGAAATGCCACCAGTTAATCCTTCGGCACCATCGTTTGCGGCTATTCCCCCCTCACCACCATAACCATATTGTCCGTTACCAGCATTTCCGCCATCTCCGCCACCCCCGCCGGGATCAGTATCGCCTATATATCCTCCGGCCCCGCCACCCCCGCCACCCCCGCCGAGGACAAACAGGTCACCGGTCGCGGCAGATGTAGTCGTTGCGGGAATGGTCGTCAGTAACAACACCGTTATCACCAGTGCAGCCGCTAAAACTACTGCACCTTTTTGTAACTTTTTCATGTTCATTTTTATTCCTCTTTTTGTTAATTTTGTGTATTTAGTATTTTTATACACACCTTCTATTATATTTCAAAGCAAGATTCCGAGGAGAAATCACACACATTTTCCCTTTAATCCTAGCATCCACATCATGTATATGCAAATCTACTATGTCCCTCATATTTCCAACCCTCTTAAACACACAATTGCCGTTAGTACCAATTAGCCGACATGATCCTAGTGCGATCATTACATGCAAAAATGTGTATTCGCCTACGATGGAAAACTGATACGAACTGCCACTGGAAGGCCCGTTATACCAGAGGTCAGACTCTCTGTAAAAAATCACAATATCTCCACGTGCAATTCTTTGAGACAAAAAGAGACGTAATATATTTGGATTGATGGGCAAATCTATCATCTGTATTTCTGGTCCCATCGCCTGATCATATGTTAAAAAGGTTCTGGCATCGTTTAGCTCTGCTATCTCACACCCGCAACGCATTAGGACATGGTAAACAAATTGATTGCAAACCCATCTTCCGTCTGCAACAATATTTTCAGCTTCTGTCGCCACAGACTCCCTATCAATTGGTATGATCTTCACCGCCTTTGAGGCACATCGCTAATCTCTTTTTGCCCTCATGAAAGTTAATTGCTTGTCCCATCGATTGGCTCTATGCAACTCGCCATGATATCCATAAGTTTGGACAGTCCCTCCGTCTGCTGCTGTTGAGCCGCGGTAACATGCACCTGATACTTAGCGGTCTGGTTGGTTGTTCTTGTGGTCTCGCGCGATGTTCCGACCTTGCCCTCCATTTCAACGCTGCACGTAAACCATTTGGCACTTGCTTTCGTTGTAAATTCAACATTAGTCTGATTTTTTGATGTGGTCGTATCCGTAACTTCCATTTGGAAATCAATATCCACTTTTTCTATTAGCAAAGAAGGTATTGGTACAAGTCCTATGAATGGCGCGTTTACCGTAATTTTGCTTGTTTTGATTCCCTCAGATGTTTTTACCGGGCGTTCCAGATCGAACTTAATTAGCCTAGGCTTGCCGGGGCCGCTTCCGTCTGTATCTTTCTCAAATCCAATTTTGTTATAGAAGTCCCACGCCGTGGCCGCTAACTGTTGCTGCGCTTCGCATACCGCAATCAAGGGCGCAGATATCAATTCGCGCATCGGCAGGCCCTTGAATTTATCGGCCACGTTGCTACTATTAGAACGAATCTTTGGATTTGCGTTATCCTTGATCTGTTGCCGTGTCAAATTTATCCCATCCATCGCCGCTTCTGCAATCTGGAGATCTCCGGAAGCGTTGTGCGTTGACTGGGCGCTGTTGCTCTCTTCTTCTGCTTTCTTAATACTGTTTTCCTTCGCCATGATTATTGACTCCTGTCATTTGTTCCGATCGATTTATCAAATTCGTCCACCGTTCTCGAAAATCCTTCCGTCGGCTGCGAAGCCTTGAACTTTACCTTTACAAGCATTTGGTTCTCCTTTTTTGTTGGAGAGAAACTCACATTGTAGTTGACCGCATCAACACCCGTTCCGTTGGCGCTGCCAGACATCAGACACATTTCTGTTTCATCGACATTTGCGGAGAAACTAATCTCGACCTCGTCAAGAAGCAGGGCATTATGCCGTATCAGTGAAACAAGAGGTACCTTGAGCGTCTCCCCGTGAATAGTTTTGATTTCTTTTGTTAAAGCTTTGCCGTTTGTTTCAAAATATCCGTCAAGCACTTGCAGTTGCTGGGAGCGCAACATTTCCTGCGCGCTGTTCACCGCACACTGCAGACCATTGAATATGCCGGCCAGAGTTATAGGAGGACCACAGTCCTGATCTTCATTTTGATCATTTTCTTGATCATAATCGGACTTTCTCATGCACCTTTTTCTCATAGCCATGCTTATCGTCTCCGATCCACACATCTTCCGGGTTACTTCACTGCGAGATCCCTAAAATGCATCCTATCTCGCGCTATCAAGCAACAATATTTTTTTCATTAATGTGGAGAATATATAATAGTTAGTATTGGCAATTTGATTAGTTCATAAATTAACGAATGGTTTCGTCAATTGCTAATCACTACTCTTTAGCCGCAAAGCAAAAAAAGAGACGGAATACTTTTGACAAAATTATTGGCTCTGATCCCATCATTAATGCCAAAAAGAACGACAGCGGATTTGCATCATCCGCAGGACTTATGAAATGCTTCGATACCGAAGACTACAGAGGGCTTAAGATCAACTCTTGCTATTGCTCTCACGGCATTGATCCGGCTTGTGTTTTTCCTTGTGTAATGCCATTTCACAGAATTCGATAGTCAAGTACAATATGAGAGATACGATGAACAGCCGCACTCGGCTGACGTCCGCCGCGGAAGTGCCGCTGAGGCCGATAGCTCACAACTTCAGAAGACTGTTTGAAATCAGACCCGAGCAGGATTTCCCCAAGCCCTTCTGAACATCATTATTAACTATTCGTGCGATACACTGTCATGCTCAGAGTGGACCAGTTCTTGTGGACAGTCTTGGAGGTCGTAGGTATGGTCCTACTCGCAGCCGGAGCTCTCGCGATCATGCTGGTCACGCCTCCGAAGGTGTCTGTTTCAACCGTGTATATTGCCGTGGGCATAGCGATCATCATCATATCTTCCGCATTCATTGCCCTGGACGGCAGGAAACTCAGGAAAGAAGATACTGAGTTCAGGAGGTTCGAGAGGATAAGGGATGAAGCGCGCCATGTTCCTAACGACCTTAAAGAAGGTTATTTGATCGATTATACTGCCGAAGAACCGGACGGCGCGATCAGCTATGTGAGCAATGGGTCCGAGGTCCAAGATGAACCGGTCTGCACATGCTCTGACGACATCCAGATATTTTATTTCAGCTGAGGTGCCGTATGTCTGCAAAGAGGGCTTTGAACGGGGATATGCTTTATCTGATCTTCGACACGGCCAATATGCACAGGTGGAACGACCACCTCAGGACCGTTGAGCTTACGGAGTTGGACAAGCAGGCGCACAAAGCATCCATCGCGTGGGTGCTCGGGAAGTATGAGGAGACGGAGACGGGCGCAAAACTGGATTGGAGAAAGATAATAGAACACTCTCTTTTCTCCTTCATTCAGCGTAGCGTCATGACAGACCTGAAACCTCAGGTCTTTCACAGGATAATATCAGAAAGATCAGAAGAGGTCAACAGGTATGTTCTGAAGTGTTTCGATGAGAACGTACCGGATGCAAATCCGGAGTTCAGATCCAGGATGACGGATTATCTTTATTCGGAGAAAAGATCCAAAGAAGACGATATCATAAGAGCCGCCCACTATATTGCGACAAGGTGGGAGTTCAAGACAATATATGATGCGAACCGCTCCATGTACGGGATCGAGCAGACAAAGAAAGAGATCGAAGAGCAGATCATGCAGCACAAGGACCTGATCGGCGTCAGAAAACAGATGGCCGACGAGAAAACTTTCGATTTCATTGATCTTATAGGACAGCTGAGATTCCAGCAGAGATGGGCAAGGACCCCGAGGATACCGAAGACCACCGTTCTCGGTCACTCTCTGGTAGTGGCTGATATGATATTTCTAAACGATTTTGACAGAAAGGCCGGCAGCAGGCAGATGTACAACAACTTTTACACAGCGTTGTTCCACGACCTTCCCGAGGTACTAACCAAGGATGTCATCACACCGATCAAGGTGAACGTTGATGGTCTGGCACATCTTCTCGAATCGTATGAAAGGGAACTGGTCGAATCCAAGATAATGCCTCTCATACCAGCTTCATGGCACAGAGAGATCGAGTTCATGGTCTACGAGCCGTTCATAGATGTAGATAATGAAGAATTCGGAAAGAGGACCGGTAAAGACATCAAGTCATGTGATATCATGGCCGCGTATATCGAAGCAAAGGCCTCCAGATGCTATGGGATATCCTCAAAGCCTCTTCAGGAAGGGGAGAAAGAATTGAGAAAGAAGCTCGAGGCCGGCGGCGCCGGCATCGGGGCGAAAGAGCTCATGGAACGTTTGGACCGGATCCTGGAATGACCAGAAATCAATCCTTGAGACATCCAATCGGAACGACCAATACTCCATCGGGCCTTCTGTATCCAAACTGCCCCGCGGTGAGCACCATGAGGAAAGACGGTTGTTTCATATATTCAGTATTGATGTCATCTCGCAGTTTCAAGAGATTTTTTGCTCCTTCATCAATGTATTCATCTCCGAGCTTCACTTCTATAGCGCCCCATTTCCCTCCCATGAGTTCTACGATAATGTCGACCTCATGCCCGTTCTTATTGCAGAAATAGCTGACCCTGCCGTCCAACGGCTGGGAGTACACGCGCAGATCCCTGACGCACAGAGACTCAAACAGAAGTCCGAAGGTGTTGTAGTCCATTAGCAAGGCATCTGAAGATATTCCCAAGGCGGCGGTGGCGACAGAGGGGTCTGTAAAGTGCCATTTTGGGGTCTTCATCAGTCTTGTTTTGGAGCGTATGCGGGGATTCCAAGCAGGAAGATTCTCGATAAGGAATATCCGCTCCATTGCCTCAAGATAATTCACCAAGGTAGCATCTGCCATGGTGCCTTCTTCACCATTTATGCCTTTGCGGATCGTCTCTCTGCTGGCGGGCGTGGAAATATTGCGGGAGATCGACTCGATGATTCTCCTTATGGAGGTCGCATTCCCGTTACCATCATCAGTGCGGAAAAAATCAGAGCGCGTTATTGCTTTAACATATTGGGACGCGATCCTCGATGCCTTGTCTGAGGTTTCGTTCAGACTCTCCGGCCACCCCCCGCGCGTTAACGCAAAGGATAGTTTATCCACGGTAAACTCAGAATATCCGCCTATATTGTCATCTGAATTGAAGAGTTTGCTCAGAGATATTTGCCCGTTAGACTCTCCAGACTCAAAAAGGCTCATTGGATACATAGTGATCCTGGCAATTCTTCCGGCACCGCAATCCACTGTGGAATTTTTTGGCGGGGCGGAGGAACCGGTCAATATGAACTGTCCTCTTTTTCCATGGCGGTGGTCAACCTCAAACTTTACAGCATCCAGTATTGCCGGGACATTCTGCCATTCATCTATCAGCCTCGGTGTATCTCCCTCAAGTGGCGTATGTACACCGTTATCTATCATCATGTTTAAAGATCTGATTAGATTTTTACCTTTTACGTATAGTATGCTTTTAGAAAACTCTTCTGATGTTCTGGTCTTCCCACACCACTTTGGACCTTCTATGAGTAGAGCCCCCATCATTTCTAAGTATTCCTTGATGTGTGGATCCACTATACGTTTTACGTATTCTTTTGACACGATATTCATAATGGTCTGGCAGTATAAATATTTATTTAAATTGTCCAACAATTGTTATAAAAAATGTCCAACATAAACTATGGGATATGTCCAATAAACATTGTATGAATTGTCCAATAATTGTTATTAATAATGTCCAATATAAATTATAGAATTTGTCTAATAAACATTGTAGGAATTGTCTAAAATGTTTCCCGAATTGTCCTCTTGGACCTCTTCCCAAGATCTCGCATTGTGCTCACTCAATGGTCTCTTGTCCTCTCATATATTTCCTGAGGACTTCAGGCACTGTGACCGTGCCGTCCTTGTTCTGATAGTTCTCAAGGATAGCGACCATCGTCCTCGGCAGAGCAAGCCCGGAACCATTCAGGGTGTGAATGAATTCGCTCTTCATGTGTGGCTCCGGCCTGAATTTGATGCGCGCCCTCCTTGCCTGGAAATCCGTGAAGTTCGAACAAGAGGAGGCTTCCAGCCAAGCATTGTTCGCCGGAGCATGTATCTCGATATCATAACATTTAGAGCACGAGAAGCTCATGTCCCCCGTGCAAAGCAGCAGTACGCGGTACGGAAGGCCGAGCTTCATAACAAGTTCTTCGGCGTTCCCCCTAAGCGTTTCAAGCACATCATAAGAGGTCTCCGGGAGGACGAACCTTACCATCTCCACTTTGTTGAATTCATGGACCCTTATGATCCCTCTGGTGTCGGCATGTTTCCCGACCTCTCTTCTGAATGACGGAAGATACGCCGTATACAGGATAGGCAACTGATCCTTTTCTAAGATCTCGTCCATGAAGAGATTCGTTATTGGAACTTCCGCGGTCGGATTCAGGAACATCTCGTCCCTTTCCAGATAGTACATGTCATCTTTCAGGTTTGGATACTGCCCGGTCCCCGTAAGGGCCGCTTTATTCACCACGACCGGAGGGAATACTTCGGTGTAGCCTTGGTCCATGTGCGTGTCCAGGAAGAAATTTATCAATGCGCGTTCAAGGCGCGCGCCGTCGCCTTTCAGGCAATAGAACCCGCTGCCTGCTACCTTCACGCCTCTGTCGAAATCTATTATATCCAGTGCTTCGGCGATCTCCCAGTGCTGCTTGGGGGTGAAGTCGAATTTCCTTTTTTCTCCGTGTTCGTAGATGACAACGTTCTCGGTGCTGTCCTTTCCGAGCGGTACCGACGAATGAGGTATGTTGGGGATGTTGAGTATGCAGTCGTCTCTTATCGACTCCAACTCTGTCATCCTTGCGTCGTTGTTCTTGATCTTCTCTGCGACATTGCGCATCTCGACGACCTTGGCCTCTTTTTCATCCCCCTTTCCCATCTTGGAGATCTGTATCGACACTTCGTTCCTTACTTTTCTGAGGCGGTTGTTCTCGTCCGTAAGCGACCTCCATTCCGAGTCCGACGAAAGGAATTTGTCCAGAATGGAGACGTCTCTGTTCCTGTTGATAAGCATCTGCCTGATCATTTCAGGCTGCGCTCTTATTATATTGACGTCAAGCATCCGCATCCCTCAGAATTTCTTTTGGCTGAGCGAGGACCATGTTCTCTTATCTGTGAGCACGATCACGCCGCCTCTTACATCCACTATGACGGAGTTCGTGGATGAGGCAAGCTCCTCGGCAACATCGCTTGGTTCTTTGTCTGTAGTGTTCAGGACCTTTACCTTGATCAAACGGGCCTTTTTGAGCTGGGCGGTGATCTCCTTCAGCACGCCTTCATCGATCCCCTCTTTTCCAACGTGTACTGTGGGGCTGAGATCGGTGGCGCGTCTCATCAGTTCTTTCTTTGCTTCCTTTTCCGTCATTTTTCTTTCTCCTTTGTATAAGGCATCCTTTTCAGTTCGCCGCAGCCCAGGCATCTGGTCACGATCTTCCCGCCAGTGAGCCTTACGGTGCAGTTGGATCCGGGGATGAGAGGCAGCATGCACGCCTTGCAGTATCTGAACTCCGCGGGCATCTGTACTTTCGTCTTGTTCCCTATCATTCTTGCCAATGAGACGTATCTTTTTGCGAGATCATCCCGCTCCCCTGCCAGAGCGTCCTTGGACAACTCGGTGAGTATCAAGATGCGTTCCGCGCCTATGTTGGCGACCGCATTTCTGGAGATGCGCCTTTTAGACATGTTCCATGATGTGAGTTAAGATACCAATATAAAGATTATCTGTCAGTTCAGATAATATTTTTCATTCGGGAAAGGCTTATGAGCACTCTCGCACGGGGTTTGTAATTTGCTGATGTCGCGCAAAACCGTTCAACAACAGCGGAGCCTTTTTTAGATGGGTTGCGCAACACTTCATGTATTTATAATTTCCTACATACAAAAACATAGATTTGTATTTGAATATTGTTGATATCGATCAACGTGCGTTCCTATTTTTTTCATTGTCTTATCAAATTGCGCATTTTTACTACGGCATGGGTACATAGATCAAAAATCACTGCAAGACTTTCCATGTCTTACGCACCTGTAGTTTAGGACCCCTTTTTTGGTAGATATCATCGGTCAGCACACAAAAAGAGATAACATTTTATGGAAACATTTGCACGGAAAGGTATGATCCAAACCCCCGCTTTGCCTTTATAATTTTATGTTTCAATTGTTAGACTCTGTATCTATATATAAATATATATAAACACATAAATACATAAAAAGACAACAGCATCGTTTTATCACCATTTGACCACTTGAATTTATATTCTACGCGGCGCCATATTTATCAATGGAAGCAGGAGTGTGATTTAGAAAAAGAACTAAGAAGGGGGGCATTGCACATCATCGTCTGTGTTGGTAAGCCACTCCGTGTCACGGAGGCTTAGAACTGGGCGGCTTCCATGAATGGTGGAGGAAAAAATATGAAAAATAAACTATTAGTCGCACTTGCGATTATTGCGGTATTGGTTTGTTTCAGCGCTGTCCTCTCACTTGCAGAGAGTAGCAGAGAAGGCGTAGCAGAAACACCAAATTCCGGGAATCTTATGATCGAAAAGGACCTTGGATATTTTGCTAATTATAAAGGATCAATAACAGGCGGATATTCAAACGAAGCTGTACCTGATCTGAAGGGAAAGTATGATCACTCAACATATTAGCACAGCCTCGCCACTCTTCTCAAGGAGGGCGGCAATAATTGGTTCCAGTACAATGGAGCAATGAACTTTACCTTACACACAAGCTATACTTTTGATCTCGTAAAAGGAGATAAGCTGACCAAGGTCGGCGAATACACCATAACTCTGAATGACGATGAAACGTTCACGATCACATTCAACGATCAGATGTCGGCAGTGGGCGCGAAGTTGTCCATTTCTAATAACATACAAGGATTCAAGAACAAGAATGACAAAGGATTTGATCCATCCTACATCTGGACGACATCACCCGGCCAGCAGCAGTTCGGCTTCGGCGGCTCATCGTACACATTCAGTGCACCGTGGGTCACGGACCTGTCAAAGGTCAACGTCTATCTTCACTTGGACGGCCTCTCGGGATACGAGAATACTTACGGCGTACCGGTGGGAGCGACATTTGATGTCAGGGTCATGGGGCCAGGCTGCCCCAGCGGCACTGTTGTCAACGTACCGGTGAACGGTTCGGTCACGATCAAGAACCTTATTCCAGGTAAGTATTTCGTCCAAGAGATACAAAGCGGATGGAAATCAACCTACAGCGTGAACGGAGGCAGTTTTGCTAATGTTCATTCTGTTACAATAACAATAAATAAAAATGCAACCACAAAGGTCGAGCTTAAGAACGAATAGTATGATGGCAACCCCGGCACATTGTGGGTTCAGAAGCAGACAGAGGCCGCTGGCGGATATGCAGCGGGAGCGGGCTTCGAGTTTGCGGCATATGCGGCAATCGATAATCACGGAAAGCCTGTCGGCGGCCCGATCGCAACGGCAGTGACAAGCCAGACCGGTCTGGCGGTCTTCGAGGCGAGTGAGGCCTTTGTTCCCGGCAATGAATACTATGTGTTCGAAAATATGACCGAAGATCAGAGTGCTTTGTATAAACCTGCAGAGAACTACATCTTGGTCACTGCTGTCAGAGCAGACGCGAATGTGAACCTTGATGATGTAAAGATATTTTACAATAGTTTGATCACCGGCGGCGGGTTCACTGTTCAGAAACTTGTCGAACAGCAAGACGGCAGATACACACCGGCGCAAGGATACACCTTCGTTGCCTATGCTTCGCCGGATGACATTGGCAACAACATCGCTCCGATCG
>Ga0123357_10008460_pt1 | contig 12856 bp, 11 predicted proteins | sample TergutEmb28metaG_FD_89873 | JGI IMG/M metagenome (GOLD analysis project Ga0123357, IMG submission 89873) | Embiratermes neotenicus P4 segment gut microbial communities from Petit-Saut dam, French Guiana - Emb289 P4 | ecosystem: Host-associated > Arthropoda: Insects > Digestive system > Gut ... | reverse complement strand
TTAATTAAGATTATGTGTTTTTAAGATATTCTATGTGAAGTATTTTAGAAAAGACATAATAAAAGTGCAAGTAGTTGGATCTCTTTATATACATAGACTTTTGCACGGAAAAATGAAAATAAATATGTGTTATTACCAAATGAGATTGGTATTAATATTAATACATATTTAATTTTATTTCTGTTATTCTTGCTCATTCCATCTGATCCTGTGATGTTTGTGTGAGTGTGTTCATTGTTTGCTTCTCTCTGTTTGAACTGTCATGTGTGCCATTATCAAGTCATGTTGACATGACAAGCTAATGTTACTAAACTCGGATGAACTTCATTTCAACATTTGCAGGTACCATGAAAAAAAGGAAACTGAAGACATGGGTACCTGTTGGAAATGCAGTGACAGCACAATACATTGGTAGGCATTTGTTAATATGAATAGGCTGTGGAAGAACTGATGTTAACAATTCAGACTGTGAGCCTTGAGGTTTTTGATAATTGTCTGTGTCATGGATATCTGTCAAGGTGCATTTTCATTCCACTTTGATGAAGAAGGCTTCTGTCCCTAAGTCACTGATAGATGTTTTACATGACTTTGTTTACAAGAGCGGAGAGTGGACTGTCAAAAGATTAAAACAAGTTTGTTTATTAGCACCATTGATTGTGATCATTGTTCGAATGAAGACGTGCCAAGCATGACAGTATTTGTTATAACCTGTCTTGATAGAGACATCATTGATGGTTGCCATAATTGTGTTAACACTGTTCTGACTTGTCACAGTATTGGGACTGTTACTTTCTTTCGAGATTAGTCACAGTTTGTGACGGTCTTACATTCATACGCAAGCTGGGTTAGCATATTTTGTGCAGCAACTAGGCTGCAGGCTGGAGATATGAGGACTTGTGAATCGATTTCTGGTAGGGGCATGAGATTTTTTTTCTTTGTGAAAGCATCCAGACTAGTTGTGGGGCCCACCCAACCACCAATATAGTGGATGCCAGGAGTGCTTCCGCTGGGAGTACAGTGGCGGGGGCATAAAGCGTACCACTCGGTATCTAGCACTGGGGTTAAGGAAGAGTAGGGCTATACCTCATATGCCTTAGTGGCATGCACAGGGCAGCTTAACTTTCTCGTATCTTCGTTTTCTTCTCAAGCGCTACAATTGGTTGTGGACCCTGGATCCAATATATTCTTGCTGCATTCCCGACGGTCTCCAGCCATTGTCTGCCTGTTTTTCATTTCCGTATATTTAAGCCCTCTTCAACTTAATTTCTCCATTTTTAAATGGCTGTCGTCATTTCCTTGTTCCTTCCATTGTAGTTCTTGCAATTTGTTTTGGTATTTTTACATTTTGCATTCTTTTAGCATGACCATACCATCTTGGTTGGAGGGATTGTGTAAATTTTACCTTGTCCTTCCCTTGTTCATGATCTTGTTTGTTCGTATTCGCCAGCATTTTTCTTCTTTTATGGGTCCATATATTTTCCTTACAATCTTCCTTTCAAATATTCTGAGGGTGGTGGTTTCTTCCATGGTCATTTTCCAAGTTGCTGACCCATAGGTCATTGCGGGTCATAGAGTTTGATTCAGTATTAATTTAGTATTTCGGGATAGGAGTTTGGATCTGAAGAGCTTAATATGTGCTAGGCATGTAGAGCAGTTTGCGACCTTCTTGTATAAACATTCCTATATCGACTTTTTTATTTTTCTGTCACTGAAACCCTAAGAAGATTTGGCAACTTTCTCTGAAAATGGTGGGTAATTTTTTACCACTGGAATATGGTGTGATTCTGTTAAAAAGTCAGTGAGCCTCATTACGGTGTGTTTATAATTCTGTGCTGCCTTCAGCAGTGTGTCTTAACTCATTCTGTCCACATGGTTTTTTGATCTTCTTGTGTAAGAAGTAATCATTTAACTCTGGTACTGATATGACATGTCTCATGCATTTCATTATTTGTTTTTTTAATGAACTAAGGGTTTATCAGTTACCATTTCTACTGCTTGCATTATTTTTTCTCTTCATCTTTGTTACTGCTATAAGAGGTGTGATTATAAAATTTGCGGACAGTTTTTCCCTAATGATAACCGAATTTACTTGATATTCCATGCTGGCCCCTGCAAAGTAGTCCCCTAGTGATGATGCAGTGGGCCCAGATATGGTGCTGCTGTTGGAAACATTTACTAACATCCTCTTTTTGGAGCTCAGCAAGTTATTTTTGAATCATGCTGATGTCATTGTTGGATGCAAATTTGTGCACAGAGTGGTCAGTGGCATTGCTGTGGCGGAGAAACCAATGTGCAGTGTTCCATTTCTTGGTCATTCTTGCTGCAACTTTTTTTTTTGTAGACTTTATAGAAAATCTCCACAGAAATGTTGGTTCATAGGCTGTTCCTGTGGAAAAAAATTTATGATTAACAATTCTATGCTTGTTAGAAAAAAATATTTGTGTGAACTTCACACTGGAACAAGCTTGTGTGGCCCTCTTTGGATATGGAGATGAAGGCTGCCTCAACTGAGAAGACTTGCTCTAGTTTTTATCGTCTTGAAGGTTCTTTAAACTATTTTTTAATGAAGGAGCAGAAATCAGAGAGTGAACAGCACACAGTAACACTTCACAAGGCATTACTTCACAGTAACATGCTGGAACTTTGAAATCAACAATACATGAGTCTGCAGATGCTGATGTATGTCTACATAGTGTTAAGATGAGTTTTGTAATAACTGTATGAGTGTTATTTTGTGGCCAGTCCAAAAATTGTGTGATTTAATTTGTCTCTTACCCCGACAAATATTTTGGAATGGCCTTTAAATCCAATTGTAGTTGCTGACAGTCAGAATTATATACCTTTGTTGAAAGCCTGTTCCTCCACCATGTGGGACAACATTTTTCTTCTTGTCCGTGTAGTGGGACTGTGGAATCCCATTTTGCCGGTAAAGGTTAATGGTTCATGTGATGGTATGTAAACAGTCTTCTGACAAAATATTTGGATTAATGTCTGGTCAGTGACATAATACCCAGTGAAAAACCATTATGAAAAGCGGACAGTAGGTATTGAAATTCTTTGTTTATGGAACACCTTCACCTCCCTGTCTTCTGCAAGATTTGGCATGAAATGTTTTACTTCTGTTTGGTGGTACACATTGGTATTTCATTCCAGCATCTTTTAAGTATAAAGCCAAGGCTTAGCTGTTCTTGCTGCAAAACATGCTAATGGCACATTCACACGTGACAGGAAAAATTGTGTTCCCTAACATTCGAAAGATTTTGTGAGAATTCTATAATGCCATGTACAGAATTGCAGCTAATATTTGGTTTCTTATTGTAGGAATGCCGTTCCAGTAAAAGCTGCATGGAACTTTACAGCATGCCCCAGCTAGATAAAACATCACCGGTGTATACAAATACGCAGTACGAGGGTGGGGGAGAGGACATCACCAATCGCAGAACATCTACCAGCGATGTTAAAAAGGTGAGGTTTTGAGGTTCACTTCTTGTATAGTGTCATAATTCACTGTTAAAATTATTAACGAATTTAGATGTTTCTTATTATGAACATGTAGCGTTACCAAAGTGTGTGTGTGTGTGTGTGAAATCTTGTAATTGCAGATCATGATGTGTATATATAATTTCAGTATGGGGCAGTGTCAAATGATGCATTGCCATTGCTAACAAGTTCTGCATGGAGTGCAGTGATTCATCGCCCAGCTGATGAGGACTCTGAGCCAGATGATCTTCCCTCCACCGTGGATATGGATGCTATCAAGGTGCATATTAAATTGCTGTTGGAACCTGTTTAATTTACACATATTGTTCGGTGTTCAGTGTTGCAGTTTTCTGGGGGAGCTGTATTATTTGTGTGCCATCGTTGCTGGAATGCACTATGTTACTTAACAGTACCACCAACACCAAACAAAGTGTGAGACTCCAGTATGCATTTCTGCTTTATAATCATTAGGTGATGTTATATGTGGTGAATATTGTGCCACTGTTGTCCGTGTTTCATATTCATCATAGTTGCCTACATTGTATTATTCTGTTGGAGATTCAAAACATTACACCAAATAGTTACAGACGCACTGATGGGTCGTTGTGTGTTCATATTCAGGGTCAAGCAGTCAGTGAAGAAAGCCATGCCAGATGATATATGTATTATAGGTGTGGATGATGGGGATGGTGGTGATAGTCGCCGGATGGGACTTTGGTGTACTGGGAGTGATGTAGAAGGGTGGGTGGCAGGGGAGTAGTGTTTAACCCTTACCTGACTGGGTTGTTATTAAATATTAGCTCATGTAATGAATGAAGGGGCCAACTAAATTGCACTGAATATTTATTAAAACATCATACGATGTAGTCCTACATTAGTTAAAATTAGATAAATTACACTCCAACATGTTTCGGCTCTTACTGAGCCATCATCAGTTGGCCCCTTTATTCATTACATTAATTCAATTGCACGGAGAATAAAATGAAATTAGCTCATGTTTTATGAAAAATTTGGTATTTGAACTGAAAAGGATAAAATTATAAAATAAACAGCATTTTGTGGAAAGTAAAACAAGATAGTATGCAGGGTGTCTTAAAATGCAGTAAATTTCCTTGTGCCTTTACATGCCTTTGCATGCAAAAGTGGGTCTTTCAGAAGTTAATGATTGACACTGGGAAGTACTGAGATTTTGTACTGTCATTGGGGATGCAGTAAATATGGAGCATGCTGGTAGAATGAAACTGGCAGGGGGGAGTAAAGGTAATATTACAATTTAAAGCTAAAAATTATAATGAAAAAAGGACTGGCCTAGGCTTTATTGTTAACATCAGCTTCCCCTGCGGCAACTTGAGGGTCATCTGGGATGCACTTCTGCTGATTTCATGGAGGTGATGGGAGAAACAATTTAACCATCCTGGTTATTTCTCCTCTGCTGTCTGAGGAGGTGAATGATAGGTGTCTGTGACCTGCTCAAGTCTCGACCACCCAGTTTGTTAGGCTGTCTGAGGTGGATGTGCTGGGATATGCTAGTAGTGTTCTTTCATCCTGATCTCAATAGACTGACCACTCTGTCCATTGTAGACTTGATCAGTAGGGCAGAGCACAGCTAACCATGTTGGGGAATTGTAGTGCCAAACAGCTATCAAGTTGGCCAAGTGGAATGTTTTTTCAATACTAATGCCATTACCCTCGAGTTAAAATATTATTACTGTCCGTGAAAAATGGGAGATTTAATAATTGGGTATTCCCAGATGACAGGATGACAGAACTGTTACTACCAAATTCAAATTAGGGTAACATTTTGTCACGCTGGGAGATATAAAGTCCCTTTTCTGTAATGATAAGGATTAAGGATGGTGTCCAGACAGTTCTTGCTACTTAGACCTTCCATTGTAAGTGCAGAGTAGAAAGCTGTTGTCTCCAGATTATTAAAATTTCAACCAATATTCTGCCATTGCATCAACAGAGGTAATGCATATGCATTTGAATTCCGTCATCATTTCATGATTTTTTTGTTTCCTTCATTTTTTTCCCTTTCCTTTCATTTCCTTTGTTGTAGCCTGACTTCCAATTTTTGTATGTGGTAGTACCAACTAATTTATTATAAAATGGCTTGAAAAATCTTGAGCAGCAGGTCACTAGTACCTAGACAATTTTGGTGGTGCTTAGAATTTCAGAAGCATACATTTGTAAATTAGCTTTATTTTTTGTTTGAAAATTGCAGTTCAACAAGCACTTCTTAGCTCAACAGCTTACTCCATGCCACCAACAGATGGTCTCAGTTACCAAAGTCACTTTAGTATAATGTGAAAATGCATGGAAGGAACTCTTTGACACATAAGTTAAAGATCACAGAACTCGACTGAGGCATGTGCTTTCATGTGTCAGTGTACATTGTCTTCCATACAAGCTGGCCATTGTGGTTTCTTAAATAATTTTATCCCTGTTAATGAACCACCACATTTCAGCAGGCTCCATAGCTGTTTATATTATTATTATTACTATATATTTTATACAATTTTTAGTTCTGCATTTTGATTTCATGTGCTTTTTTGGTGCTTTTTGATCAAACATATATAGAAAGTGATTATCATTTCAGAGTAGTATTGTTAGAGTATATTAATATCTTTTTATTTATTAGAATGGTAGATGTGCACATGTGCATGCATGCACACCAACACACGTATCTAACAACAGCGTTTGTGGAAGTTTTAACATTTACAAGACCTACATTCACATATGTGAACACATATTTAATAACACCCCTAGCAGTTAATTGTATGTATTAAGCAACAAGGAATTTTACAGCATTTTTTAAGATAGGCTGCATAATCTTTATTTTATTTTCCACACAGTACCGTGCATTTCTTAATTTTATACTTTCTGTTCAACTAGTACATTTTTCATAAACTGTGTGCTAAAATTGAGATACCAACCAGGTTAACCTTTATATTGAACGTCCCACTGTGATAACATAAACTATATTGAAATAACCTGTCAAGCACACTAAGTTGTTAGTACTTTGATAATTTAGTTTTTGCTGCAACATATATTCTTTATGTAGAAATAAGGTTTCATTTCTTTGTATAGAACATTATGTTAGTATCTTCCTAAGTATTTTTGCATATATTGTGTATTAGCTGAAGATGGCCAGGTTGGTCATAACATGTTGTAATGAATGTGAAATTTTGAAAAAAAAATGCAGTTGTGATTGATGGGTTATTTCAGTAGAGTTTAAGAATTTAGTTGTTTAAAGTTGGGTTTGTTAGTGCAACAAGTCAAATGAAGAAGTCTGGTTTCCAGATTGAGAGGAAATTTGTCATTCCCTGCATTGGAATACTGCCTTATGCAATTTTTAAAATTTGTAATACATTATTTTTAATGGATGCACATAGTCAGTCAGTGTGAATACATTGTTGTTTTCAGGGTTCTCCATCAACATCACTGACTGCTCCGAAAACTCCATTGGCTAGTGTTGATGCCCTGTGGACTCAGGACAAGGATGACAGGAAGGAAGAAATGTCAAAAGACATTGGAGAAACTGGGGGCAGTGAAAGTGATGAGAGTGAAGCAGATGACTCTGACAGTCAAGATTCGGATGGTGATGGTGACTCGGGGGATTCTGAGACTGCTAATGGCTCAGTCAGTGACTCAGAGGTAAGTGAATTATTATCTGCACGTATGTATATGCAGAGTTGGATATATTGTGTGGTCTGAGTTTTAATTATATTACTGGAAAATTAGTTAGATTTATCAGCACTCTTTATTTAATTTAAGTTGAAACTTATTACATCCTGCTTTACTTTTCATAATTGAAACAAATTTTGCATGCTACTGAATGGTTCACCAATCTCCTCCACTTTGGAATTACCATAATGTTTCAGATTTCTGGGTTAGCTTGGCAGATGTGATTGGTATGGTCTGAAAGCTTCTAAATGAATGGGCAGCTTTATTGGCAGCAATACGTAATAGAATCATTTGGTTATTGGGATGTACGTGAATGCTTTAAGAATCACATTTAGCATTGCACTTGTTTCATCCCCTGTAGTCACCTAACATCTCTGATCTTCTAACAATTCTGGGACTGGCCATATTTTAAGAGAAACAACCCTTGGAAAGTTATGCTGTTACTGCTTAGTGTTATGCTGTGTAGGATTTTGAAATGTGGATTTTACACTTCTGAAGGGACTATTTAAAGTAAATGTAGATCAGGAAAAATATAAAATCAAGGAAACAGAATGTATGTGTTTATGGCAATCAGACACACATGTGATTATACAAACAACACATTTTCCATCAGTATGTTATGAGGCTTGAAACTTTCACTAAAATATGGTACAGATGTTATGCAACGAATGTGATGCAGGTGGTATGTAATTGGTTGGTATCACTGCTACCACTTTCTGAGGGGAATAACTAGCCTATGGGTGCACAGCTATGATCTGCTGGTGGGACTCTGAAGCTATATCGTAATACGCATACACAAGATGGTAGGGTAGGAAATTATAACTGAGATGAAATTTTAGGAAAAATAATAAAATTTCAGTCAAACACAACTTGTATTGTCGGTCAGATGCATAGACTACATGTTTTTGATGAAGGAACCAATTCATCATCAGCCCTGAATACAAGACATACAACAAGAAAATGAAGTGACATGTCAACGTAAGTACATTCAAAGTGTGTACTGTGAAATCACACATTACAAGTTATTACAATAAAATTGTAATTGTTAAAAAAAATACATTATTATTAAAATTATAAATTACTATAAGAGTTAAAAATATCTTCATGAACATATAAAATGGTGAAATAATAAAGTATTAAAATTTGTGGCAGTCTTCTTCCTTATAGTTCTTCTAGTTGCCTTTTTATTGTTAGCCATTTTTTTATATGTTCCTGATGATATTTGCAATCCTAATAGTAATTTTTAATTTTTATATTTTTTTAACAATTACATTTTTATTTTAATAATAATTGGTAATGTGGGATCACACAGAGAACATACTACGATTGTACTTGTATTGATGTGTCACTATATTTCCTTGCTGTTTGTCTGTACAAAAAGGCCTGATGGTGGATTAGTTAATTAATCTGAAACTTGTAGCATATGCTATGAGAATATAAGTTGTGTTTGACTGAAATTTTATTGCTTTTCCTCAATTAAGCTATAACACATGGGATGTGTTCTATTAAGTTAGAAATCAGTTTTGTTTACCCTGATTTTCAATTTAAAATACCATATTTACTCGAATGCAAGATGGCTCTAATCTAAGATGCCACAAAAAATAAGTGTGCCAAGGGAAAATGTATTTTTCCAAATTTGAGACAGCCCCTCAAAAATAAAACCTCCCCTAAACAAATATTTTACTAGTAATTGCATACACTTGATACACAAAGCATGTCAGATTCTCTGTACCTTTACCAGTCAGGGTCACTTTTTCCATCTTCACATTCATTCCCTTCATCTTCCTCACACTCATTCCTAATATTCCTTTCCTCTTCACTGCCATCCGCAACATATCGGTCTCATCCACTGCACTGGATGTACAGCACTTCTTAAAACCATTCACAGTCACATCTGGTGAGAAGCATTGCCATGCCTTTGTGATCCCCTTGACTAAATAATACAATTTTTTAACTTCCTTGAACCCATGAAGATTCACAAGTTTCTCCAAGGATGGTGTTAGTGGTGTTGAAAATTTAAGTGCATATGTTTAGGATTTTTGTTTCATGTCTGATTTGATCAATCTGAGTTCATGGCTCTTTTTATAGTTTTTAATTTGTTGATTGGTCCAGGTTTTATTTTTGAGTCTTGTAGTTAATTTTCAGTTTTTCAGTAGCCATTTTCCTGTTACTACCCTTTGACTAGATCTGTTCGCAGGTACATATCTTAGCAAGTTAGTGTTTCTGTGGGGTCCAGTGATTGAGAATATCTCAGTCTAAGTGGTCTGCCTTGGTAGGTGTTTCTTTGCCTGAAATCAGAAATGGAGCTGGCTGAATTTTCTTGTTTCTTTAAAAAATTAGACGATGGACAAAGTCCCAAAAAAGAAGATTGTGCAAGGTAACTTCAGTCATGCCGTCTTCTCTCTTTTGGATTTCTTGACCCTTGAGGATGGAATTGATAGGTTGTCCTGAAACATCAATAAAGAATTACCACTTATTGCTTCATAGTATCTCAGAAGAGCAGAGACCTTGCATGATGATATGCCGACGCAGGCCGTGGTTGGCTCTGCATAGTCCTCTTCACAGCTATTCAGTTTGGTGCAGTGTGGTTCAGTGCTTCATATGCAAATTTAAGAGTACCTCTCATGTTTGAGTGCCAGATTTAAGTGAAAAACCTCATCTTGCATTGGAGTAAACATGGTACTTAAAATGACAGTGTCAGGTCAGTTTGTGCCCATTTTCAATGTATAATCAAGGAATTTGGAGGAAAGCAGGAAAATTTAAAGTTGTTTTGTGGGTTTTTTGGCAAGACTAATAAAAACATATCTAAAATGAAGAAAAATATGGATTTAAGGAGTGTAAAATCTGAGTTTCACTGTCTGTTGTTTTCCAGAACCCATGTGGACTGAAGTAGATAAAAATGCCCTCAGAAATAATTTCAAATTTAGCATGAGTGTTGTGTGAGTATGAATGTGGTGTTGGTGAAAATGTATGGTAAATATATGAGACTAGGCAATTGGAGTGTGTCATATGAACATGTGTTTGGTGATGATTTGTAATCCTTAATGATGGTTCAGTTTTTGAGATGTTGTGCATTCCATTGTGACTAGAATATGACTTTAAAAGAACACGTGTAATGTGGGGTATGAACAAATTAAATTGATTTTTTACATTGCAGTCCAAGTGGTAACACTGCTGCTTTTTATGTGTAAGGCCTTCAATTAAGATCTTAGCCTGACTGAGGTTTTTCTTGGTTTTGCACAGCTTGTCAATATAAATGCAGAACTCTACATTAAATTAGGCCACAGTCAGTTCATTCAACACCTGTTGCAGTTTCTTACTGAGTGTTCACCTTATCATTTGATATAATTTTACCTATTTGACCCTCAAATGGCGTGCGTTTGCATACGTGAACACACACAAAGAACACCCCTACAGATGTGTTTGATATATTCAGGTAACAAGGAATTTTACTGCATTTTGAAGACATGCTGCATAATCTGTTATTTCCACACAGTGCTTATAATTTTATCTTTTTCTGTTCAAATAATACTTATATTTTTCATAAATAACGTGGTAAAATATAAGTACCCACCCCACTCATTTAAATGTTAATGTATTATTACATAAGTCATAGAGGAATAAGTAAACAAAGAAGCTTAATCAGAAGCAGTAGACTTTTGAGAAGGGACAGTGTTGACTAGAATTATTGTAACCACAAGTGTCAATATGAAAACTTTGTTGTCTGTATATATATCAAGAAATGCAATTAAGAGTTTGATTAGAGTCTTGGAGATGCATATCAAAACCATTTCACTGACACTGGTCTAGTAGTTATATTAATTACTGTAAATTCTGTTAATTGGAACAAACTGCATTTGTTTCCTTTTGTATTAATATAAACAGATATGATGCATATGGCATTTGAGTGTGTGATCTATGTGTAAGTTTCTCAAATCCCTCATTTTGTTTTAAAACATGCTGCCTGACTGTGTAAGGGTTCTTTTCTTCAAACCTTTACATAATGCCACGTCTGCAAGTCAGAATTTGACCCATTCCCAGCCAAAAACAAACATATATATGTATGTATATAATTTTATTAATTTGTACTGTACCAGTTAATTCTGTAACTTTCTACGCAGATACTAACCAATGTAGTTATGTTAATATCTTAATAATTGTGGGCCCAGTAAATAAGTCAACTGGGAAAAATTTATTTGAAACATCAGATTTAAAAATGATTTGTGGCAAAGTTTATATAATGTTGGGTTTATGTCAGTCAGGGCTTACGTAACCTGAGGCAACGCCCTGACTGGGTGCAAAATTGTCTTAGATACTTTGCTTAAGATGATTCAATTATTGTAGATCAAGAAACTTCAAAGAGCGTGGAAAATGACTGAAAATTGATTCTAGTGACATTTTAAATTCTGGTAGATTAATTTAGAAGGGCATTTACATGTGTAAGATTAATAGAAGAAGTTTTGTTCTTGTGGTACCATAACCACATGTATCGCCTAATAGTTGTGCTTTATGATAAATGATTTAAACTTTAACCTTTACAGCTCGTGCGTCCTATCGTCTAGGGCGGCATTTAAATATCTCTGTGCTCTCTTAGGCTTGAGCGTCCCGTACGCTAGGACAGCCACAGCCTCAGCCATTTAAATATTTCGCTCTCAATATATTTAGGAAGATTTCACTCATTCTTAGCACCACACTAGAAGTTTTTCCAGCTTCATGCTCTGACTGATCTACCCGTTGAGAGAAAACCACATGTATCCAATTTTTATATGAGGCTGTTTGTACACAGCCAGTAAGGTTGTAGTGTTGACTATGTATAGCTTATTTTTTTTTGCTCCATTCGGTTGGCTGGTGAATGACTTACTTTATTGTCTGAGTACGTGACCACACACCATTTGGGTTATAGCGATATGGTGACAGGCTACAATAAGCAGAACTCTATAGAATGGCCCCATGCGTTTTTTTCCTCACACTTCTGGCTGAGTTGTAGACTCAGTGTTGAAGAGACAGATTGTTTCACTACCAGTAACCACTTGATTGTGCATGAGTCTGTGTGTGTGTTGTTATAAAATGAGCCAGCCAAGCAAAAGGCGAAGATTCCTACAGTCCAGCGAAATAGCTGAACTGTTTCTTTACACTGATAGTGGTGACGCGACAGTATCAAGCGACACCAGTTCAGTTGAGGGAGGTCCTGAAGGTGTGCCAGGGGTGTCACACATTCAACCTTACCGCCAAACAGCCAGTAGTCCTGAGCCCAGCAGTTCAACTTCGTCCAGTGCCTCTGACGAAGATGAAGCCGTTGAGAGTGTGCCAGGTGAACAGACTCTACAGCCAGTAACCCTGCAATGGACATCCCCTCTTGCCCTCAGAGCAGTGTAACACACACATAAACAGGGGGCCCCAGAGGAAAGGAGGACAATGAAGCGTCCCACATAAATGACGGCTCCAGTCCAATTAGTGTTTTCTTCTGTATTTTGCAGAAATTATCACTCTGCTTGTGGTGGAGACTAATCGCTACTACCATGACTATTTAGACAGACATGACGATGAACACTCTCCTGATTCTGCAGTCACTGAAGCCGAAATGTTTGTGTTTCTGGCATTGACAATACAGATGGGACATGGCGTAAGAGACAAACTGACAGACTACTGGTCAACATTGGATCAGGTATACACACCTTTCTACGGCACT
>Ga0123357_10008459_pt1 | contig 12857 bp, 10 predicted proteins | sample TergutEmb28metaG_FD_89873 | JGI IMG/M metagenome (GOLD analysis project Ga0123357, IMG submission 89873) | Embiratermes neotenicus P4 segment gut microbial communities from Petit-Saut dam, French Guiana - Emb289 P4 | ecosystem: Host-associated > Arthropoda: Insects > Digestive system > Gut ... | reverse complement strand
CCAGTAGAGCTTCCCCTCGGGTTGGGCTATCTATTACCTGACTGTAACCGTTTTCCCATACCAAACTATTTATAAGTGCCTGAGTTCCACTATTTCCACCCGCGTTTCCATTCCAGTCTGCGTTCTTTCAACAAGATGCACAGTTTTGTCATGACAGACTTTGAGAATACTTTGACTTTGGCAAAAGTTTGTAGACCGCAAAGGTGATAATGTGGAGAAATAATTGTATAGAGTTGAACAACAGAGTTTAAGCAAGTTGCATATTTTGATTTTATTCAAGTATATTTACAGATTTCCATATATAAATAATTATGAGGCATTATTTTTCAGCATGACCTCATAATTAGCAAACTACAAGGTTTTTACATCTAATGTACCATCAAAGAAAAATAATTGAAATGAATTAGGATCCAATGTTTTTGGACTGCAATACTTTGAGTGTACCAAACTGCATGGCAAGCGCCCTTGATCTCAACTAACCCAATGATACTTTTTGGACAAGTTCATTTTCAACTGTGCAAGTTGTGTGTCATGCTGTGCCAATTGTTTGTTTGACAAGTAAAATAATGTGACAGACTTGCTGAACCTGTGGTCTGTGAATGTTCTGTAATTGGTCAGTGGGTGTTTACATTGAATGCAATTTTTTGGATTGCGTCTGTAATTTTTTTTTCAACACAGTTCTGTTCAGGAAGTATCACATCACAATTGGTGACTCATTTTTGTTATTTTGCATACAAATGTTGGAAATAAAACTAAATAAAATCATCTTATCTTGAGATGAACAACAGAAAAACAGGTAAACAAAATATGTAACCAAGTAACTGCAAATGAGCTAAGTGAGAGTAGCAGATAAATGGTCTGCAGGGTCAGGAATGCTTGCTACAGTTACAAGTGTAGGTTGGGAAGCACTGCTCTGGTATTCTCCATGTTGTACCTGCGAAGGCCTCAGACAGTGGCACTGGCCCATTATTCTGTGCCACTTACACATGAAGGGTGGCTCAAAAGTAGCACTCCAGCTTTAAGTTAGCTTGTTATTTGCCATGGTAATCAGTTTTACCCAGGTTTATGAGCCTGTTAGCAGCACACAAGATATTTGAATCACTTATCCACCATGGTGGTTGCCAGTTGGAGCATTTTTTAAAATACAGTACTATGTATCAGATGGATAGGCACACACAGTTTCTTTCAGTTCAGTCTGATGTGTTTTTCATATTCCAAAATTCTATCTTTATTGTAAATTTCCTAAGTGTTTTGACACTGGCGTGTTACACTTAAGATTACTAGATATACTATGAATGCTTCAGAACAGCTCTTCATATTGCATCAGTCTCAGCAGATGCCTCCTCATCGTTTTGCCTGATGACAAGACAGGAAAAGATCCATTTGTTGAAATATTTATTCTGGTATGCAAGGCTGTGGACAAATTCCAGAAATATCTTAATTGGTAAAGAATGTATTTTAAGATTCTTTTCTCCTCAGATATAATGCCATGTAGATTGTTTATAGGTAGACTGTTTTGGAGGAGCTTGCTACCTCCATTTTCAGGGTAGTCCAAGTAGAGAGAGAGAGGTTGCTTTTTGGACTACCCTGAAAACAAGGCAGCAAATCCTCAGGAACATTTTTTACTTACATACCAATCTTCATGGTATTGATTCTGACTGGGAAACCTTGGCTCAGCATAGGACGATAGCACGCTTGTGCGCATGTTTTAAAGCATACTCTGGGGAATGGGCTTGGAGTGCTATACGCGACAAGATGTGAAGGCCTTACTATTTGGGTAGGTTTGATCATGTTTGGAAAATTAGGGACAGGAAGCAAGCAATAGATATAGGGAAGTATTGCTTTTTAAATAAGACCATTCAAAACTGGAACCAACTGCCTGCGAAAGTGTTAGGGACTTTCCCTTTTAAACCTAATATGTTTAGAAAGAGAGTGAGGAAAGCAATTATAAACAGGGTGAAGTGAAAGGGATAGAAGTGTGGTAAAAATTGTCTAAAAGTGCAGTGAAGTTAAGTGAGGCAAGGTGGAGCAGTAGGAAATTTAAATGAAGTTAAGCCAAATGAGAGGGTAGTGAAGTATAATGAAATGTAGTTGGGTGAAGTTTAAATGGGAAGAAGTGAAGTGTTGACAAGTGTATTGAAGTGGAGTGAATGTCTTAGTAATGGGGTGTCTGTCATTATTAGAAGATATAGAGATCACATGAAGTTTGCTTGCTGCTTATATGCCTGTTTCATGTATCACATTCTCTCATATTCTTATGGTTCTATTTTGTATCATTGTATATATGGTTGTTTGTTTTGTATGCATCTGTTTAATTTTGTAAATTATGTATTCTTATTGTTATGTATGCTCTGTTCTGGGTATTGTGTTGCTACCGTCCTTTCCTTCCCATACAAACACCTAAGTAGATAGTGCCGGTTTAGATGTCCTCTCTCAGGGAATATTTACTTGTAGGCTGTATCAGACAGACTTCACAATGTCAGCACTAGCTACTGATATTAGATCATTTATTTTATTTACCACTTATTCAGATTTTAACACCAACTTTTAGCAGCCAGCAATCTGAATTAACCACGGTGATTGTCTTTGTTCCAAAACTACCACACAACATTCACTTTCCTTGGGTGCTGCCACTAACTTTGAATTCTTGTGCCCCACTACCTTAACTTTCTCTTGTGATTGTCTACTCCCACACTCGAAAAAATGATATATATATATATATATATATATATATATATATAAGTATATTTAAGCCCTCTAGCAGCAGTTATGATTGAACTGTACTAAACAGAACAAAAGTCAAGTGCCTTGACATCCATCCTGTCATAAAACTACAAAAGGGTCCTTGCAAAATGTCAGTTGGACATGCTTCTTCCATCGCTCCAGAAAATCCTGAGTGTTACTTATGACCCTGCTGTTAGAAAGTCAAACTAGCCCTCAAACTGACTAATTGCCCCCAATATAGTGACACTCTGGAGGACTTGTAAATTTACACAAGGAACAAAGTATAACCTTATGTCACAAGCGTCGAACCAACTCCAACAGTAACAGTGTGTCACTGTGTTGTTTTGTGTATTGTTTGTGTACTGTACTACTGGCCACCAGGTGTCAACCCAATTGCAGTTAACATATATATCATATCATATGAAGACTGAACCCCTGATGGGCACAACTGTGAGAATCTGAAGTCTCACATGTTTTGAATATGCCCAAAATTCTGAATAATATTTTACCCATTCATTTCCTTTTGTAATATTTATAAGTTATGACATATTGGTCTAGTCTCACTAGGCTTCTGGTGACTGCACTTCTTTTACTTTGTTTGGTTCTATTTTCAGCTGTTGGATTTTGAAAATATTTTAACATTTCTCTTAACTGTCCTGTCATTACAAAATGTTTAACTATGTCTGTAGAAACTTTATTTCATATTCTGCGAGTTTCCTTGGCTGTTCAAATAAATCTTCCCACTTTTGTTTTGTATTATTACTTCCTGGTCTTTATTTTTTCTTGTATTGTCTAGTAATTTTATGTTTTACTGAATGGGTCCTAGAGATGTAGTTTCTATTATTAATTGTAGTTTTGCTACTGTCTTCAGGGCATATTGGAGTGTGAATATGCAAATATTGATCTCACAATATATGTGCACTTCTGCCTGTTACCAATGTATTTAATTTCTTATTAACACTTACATAATTATATTTAAACATATTCTTCCATATGAGGCATTAGTATATATCCATTTTGTAAATATAATTTTTTATTTCCTGAGTGGAAGACAAAGTCCTGCCATTTTCAGGACTTAAAACTGAATGGTCTTCTTGAATCTGCTTTGCTACCTGAAAGGAGAAATATATTCGTACATATGGACGTGATGTCCCAGTCATGCACTCAGTCTCATGCTTAACACATCTGTATCAAATATTTGAACTACTTGCTGTATCTCAAGTACTTTGATGAGAGAAACCTTTGGAGAACACCTGGCCTTTTTCTTATGTTCATTGGCGAAGATTGGCACCACCATAGCCTACTCAAGTCCATATGCTTGTTAACTTCTGCCTTACCAGGTTTTGACTATTAATCATGAGGCTTATATATGACAAACAACAGGCAGTCCACAAGCACTGTCATCTGACCTGCAACAGTACACAAAACAGTAATGCAAAAATTAAGAATTGCTTTTAATATTGTACTATATATGTAAGACTCTCTTATTTTGGGTGATCCAAGAGCAGGAGCCCCACTGAGTGTCTGCAGCACTTTACACCCTTAAATGCAACTGAGATATTAACAGGAAGAAATTCATCTGAAAATCCAGTGAAGCTGATGTACAGGGCAACAGAATTTTTTTATGGGATGTACAAAAATATTAATAAATATATGTACATTGTTCATCATAAATCAATGAAGAGTATTCCTTTAATCGGTCTGTGAATGCTTGGGAGAGACGGCCTCCTGTGTGAAAACAACCCCTGCAATAATGGTTAGAAATTTTAGGGCTCTGGTAACTGTACACTGTTAGTTTTTGTGGTACTTTAGGACTATTAAACATCTGTACATCAGGAAAGTTTAAATACAAATGTTCTATTGACTATGAATGTAGGGGATGAAGTGAGAATTGTATTCTACAGAAGTGCTTATAACAGAATAAACACAATGAGCTGTGATATACAATTAATTGCCCTGTCATAAGATCTCTTAAAAAACTGTTAACACATATCTAACATAAACTGTCACTTCCACTTTTGCGACACAACAGTATCAGAGATGTCACATTCTCAACTCTGAGTAATGGAACTGATCCCTAACCTTATTGGAAGGAGTATTATTTTTGCCTACACATTATGAGCAATCCTTGTGATCATTAATAAAATATTGCTAATAGTAATATTGATTCCTCTCTTCCAGAGTCACCATATTTGTTGGAGGAAAAGTGGACATCTCTCAGTAATTGTGTACTTTCTTTAAAATATGTCTGATGGCAGGTTGATACAACATAGGATGTGAAAAGTCCATGAAAAAGCAAAAATTAATGCTCAGATTCCTATTTGTTCTAAAAAGAGGGACAATGGCAGATAGAAGGAAAGAGGTTGAGAAAGTAGTATTGTATTATAATATCCTGCTTTGACTTTTAAAAGATAAAGACTTGCTGGTTGTTGAGAATTGCATCTTGAGAACTATTTTATTTATTTATTTTTTTATGCATTTTACCAGGTGTACATTTCTCACTCAAGCCTGACAAGAGACAACAACGAATTAGCATTTAATTATTACGATTTAAGTTTCATGATAACTAAAAATACTTTTTACAAACTGACACAGGAGGAGAGCATTGCTATCATTTTCAGATGACACTCAAAATCTGTTAATGATGTACAAATAATAGTATGTTCTTTCAGGCCTTAATAATTTTGTAAGAAGTTGCAATAAGATGAAGATTGCCTTAGTATTTATTAAACTGCCAAATACAATTGTTGGCAGATCCAGGATTGTGTAGTCAGTATAGTGACTAGGCTTGGTGTGGACCATACAGAGTTTGAATCCTGAGAGGGACAAGAGATATTTACCTCTTCTCCAAAAATGTCCAGACAGTATCTGGGACCAACACAGTCTCTTTTTTCTTCAGTGAGTACCAGGGCCTCTCCCACAGGGGTTAAAGCAGTCACTTGCCTCCATCTAATGTAGGGATTCCATTTGTCCCCATTTTATGGGTTTTAAAGATCTCTGGCTCAGTGTCCAGAAAAGTCTTTTTGGGATGCCAAATATCCCTGCTTTTTCCAGGTCAAAAAGATGACATTTCTTACAATGTGTATGAATTACTGCCTTTCCATTGGTGGGACAAAATATGTTTAAGTGTAGGACAGCCATCAACTGGCCACTAACAGGAAGGAATAAGCAAGGAAGAGGAAGATGTGCAGTTTGGCCTCATACTGCAACAGATGAAGAAGAGATATGTAAAGAAAACTCAGTGCATGAACTGAATGAGTTTGAGGAATGTCATCTTGGTATCTGTAGTCATAATTTCTTATCTGAGTTAGCTTGCATTATATATCTTAACAAATTACTCTGCTTTTTTTTATCAGGTGATAGTTAAAAATTATCTACCCCACTTCCTGCCACCTAAATGTTATTATGTGTGCCAGAGTTTGGTTTTTGAACGTAGGATTCCTTAATCTAGTGCCAAGATTAAGAATGAGTGGGGCTATACCACCAATCCCCTACATGCCACATGGTATCTTCAATATTTTACCTTTTACCTCTGTGAGTTTCCCCCTTCTCACACACCTTTGCATTCTATGCCTTTTCTGAACCTTTAATTCATCAATGCTCACTGTCCTTACCATAGCACCAATGCTGAAATGACTGAAGGACTATATAAAAATGGAGATGAATCATGGCAATATTGGAGACTGCTAGGAAACATGGACTAAAAAGTACAATGGCAAGAACTAATTACATTTGGCCTTTGCATTCATGTTTTGTGCCAATTAAAAGCTACTTGGCATGTGCCCCCAGGGAAGAAAAAATATTTTTCGCGTATCAGTCATAATAAACCTGAATTATTATGAATGTCCTGTGTGGAAATACCCTTGGCTAAAAATACCGGAAAATTCCATCTTTGAAAAAAATCAGCGTAAATTTTATGTTTAAACAAAAGGCCTTATCCAGGACAAAGAGGGTGTATGAATTCCTGTCTGTTTTTTTAAAGATGACTTTCACAATTTCTTCCTCCAGAAATGAAGTCGGGTATGCAGCACCCATGAAAGAAAGGAGACATATAAACAGGGTCTCAGTTGGAAAACTTGAAAAAAAATGACCATTTGTAATTCCTAAGTGCCAGTGGAAAATGGGCTTAAAATGTATATTAAAAGTGTGGAAGGATATGGATAGGGTTAATCTGGTTCAAGATAGAACCAAAAGCATGCCATCCTGAATGGGTTAAATAAAGTGCTGTGAATTTCTAGACTTGCGAGTCTATATACCTGCAGCAGGGATACTCCATAGCAAAATCTTATCCATGAAGGCGAATGTATGCTTGCATTTCCCAGACAGTGTAGAAATGTTGTTACCAACGACATCCCTTGTGTGGAAATATTGCTAAGACAAATGATCCGCATATTTTCTCCTTTCCTTATTACCTGGTCATGTCCACGGTTGTTTCCTATACCACAATATATGGAAACTGTTTCAACTATCTTCAGCATTGCTCATATTCTCTGCACATGTTGAATTAAGTTATAGCATGCCTGCATAGTGATACTGTTATAATTTGTATATGATTTTAACAATACCATATATTTATAAGTGACACTAACATGTACAAAATTTTACCATTTGTAGCTACTTGAAGGTGGTTGTGGTGTTCAGCCGAAACATGCAGGAGTAAAACCAACTCTACTATTGGCTGGCAAAAGACTTGGTTTATTGTTATAATTCTTTTCCTGGCTACTCTTAATGCAGAGCATCTCAGATGTAATACACCCACACACACATATATATTTCCAGAGTCTAATAATTCTGTCACATAACAGCTGGACATGAAACAAGTCAATAACAGACACCATATAGCACAAACACAAGTTGATGACTGCAATAACACACATTAATAACTTACAACTTGTATAAGTACAATATACAGCAAAAATAACAGTACAAGTACAAGGATATAAATAATGAATAAAAACAACTAAAAATTACTAAGTTATAATTTGTACTGTGTTCTAAAAATTCTGTAACTGAATAACTAATAATGAGATATTTACCAAGTTATTTGTTCCTTTTTGAGAATGAAATATATAATTTATAAAGTATTATTTAGACATCAACTGTAGCAGTATATCCATATATATGGAGTGTTTATCACAATCATTCAATTTCTCAGTGTTCCACAATAATCTAGAAAACTGTTTACTGAATAAAGTGACTGTTCCTTTAATACATTTTTAAGTTCTCCTATTAATATCTTCTTGTTTTGTACTAAATCAGCCATCCACTTTGGTTAACTATTAAAAACCTTTATACTCGCACCATTGACACCTATGTGATAAAGTAACAGGTTTACTTGCGGGACTTTCAATTTATTAATTTTTTATGAATTTCACTATTAAGAAAAAATACGTAAAATTATTAACCAAAAATTCCATTAAGTATAATATAAACTGTGAATATTTCCAAAATTTTAAAATGTGACTTGTATGTACTTTAGGGATTAATTCCCAATATTGTCATCACAATTCTCTTTTGCTGAAGAAAAACTTTGTTGCTGTCTATCAAGTTACCCGAAAAGATTATTCAAAACACCATAGCTGAATGAAAATATGTATGATGTACCATCTTAAGAGTTTCGATATTGCTATAATGCTAGAAGCATATAATCACATAGCAAGCACTCTTCATTTTGGGTAACATACACTCAATACGCGTTTTCCATTTCATATCTTTATCAATTTCCAGCCCAAGAAATTGGACGTTTATTTCCTATTGTATCGGCCCATCCCTATAAGTGACTTGAATAGGGGCAGTATTTTGTTGATTAATCTCATTGGCGTCAGTTTTGTGGCGTAACATCCCGACAGAGCTACATAATCTGTGGCTACAACTCATTTACAGCGCGGTAAACGCCTGAAATTGAGCATGAAAACTATTCGTTGATATTGCCATATCATCTGTGAAACCAAAGATGAAACTTTAGGATCAAAGTGTATGAGACATAATTTCGAGCACACATAAATGAAGTCGAATCAAAGCCATGTGTGGTGCATAACCTTGTAAGATTTGTATCTGGAACGGTACCAAATGGAGGGCGATGACGAGAGTGGAGTGTTAATTGAAGAGGATTATTATACGTTTTTCAATATCCCAAGAGATGTAAGCTACAGCAATATCAGTTAATGATATAAGTACAAACTATATATTGCGCACCGTATATTTCACGTTTAGAGAACGGGTTTATGACACCGGCGAAGTATTACTTTTGGGATATATATTTAGGCTAGAAATGTAATGACATGTTTCTTTTCTGATTCAGGCAACAAACGAGGAGATCAATAATGCTTATCGTCGAAACAGTCGTTTGTATCACCCTGATAAACATCTTGATCCCGATCGTAAGAAGGAAGCAGAAATTCTTTTTAACAAGACCAAGAAAGCTTATGAAGGTAACAGTATAGTTCTGTAATTGTATACGCAATTTCTGCATTTATCTCCTTAAAATGAAGCCAGTGATTTTCGCCAGCAATAAGGGTTGAGTCCCAGATGCTCCAAACCAACCACTTTAAAACATTAATTATATCTCGGAAAAAGTTCTTAAGTTGAACCAGATTGAAAATAATGCTGTTTTTCGTTCTCTTTCATTAACATTTGTGCACAACTGTCGGTGTAGTACTGAGTAATCCACATCAAAGAGCAATTTATGACAACCTTGGAACTCGTGGATTAGAAACTGAGGGATGGGAAATAGTTCAGCGAACCAAAACACCACAGGAAATAAGAGAAGAGTACGAAAGATTAGCGAGGTAAAGTAAAACAAAAACATTCTGTGTGTTACATCCTGTAAGAATCACGAAATGTACTGTACATGTGAGTCATTGATATTCTACATGTAACTAAATGTCTGTTCTGCTGATGCTTCCAGTTACATCAGACTTCTGTGTTAAGTATTTTAAATATTGATGCAAACTCTGAACACCATAAAGTGTCACTATGATTTGATGTCATCATTTGTACATTGATATGTTATGCAAGAAAACAGCCATGGAGGAAACCATTTTATTTGTAACCAGGCAGTTTGGATATGTAGACATGACTAGACAGACGTTTTAATGTACGTATATTCCTTTTTTCTAGAGAAAGAGATGAAAGGAAGTTACAACAAAGGACAAACCCGAAAGGAAGTGTGACAGTGAATGTCAATGCTACGGACTTATTCAGCAGATACAAGGATGACTATGACTATGATGAGAGGTTAGAATTACAAATTTTAATATGTATAAAAATTAACTTTTCTGTTTTTGCTTCCGTTCCTCACTGCAGACATAATGGAAAATACCTAAAGATATGAAATTTATATAATTCTCTTGCTAGTATGTGCAGCAGCCATGGCTATTAAAACTACTTGCAGGTTTGGGGACAGTGGTTTAAAATATGTTTTGAATTGCCTTCCTTTATTATTATCATCATCATCGTTGTTGTTGTTGTTGTTGTGGTAGGCCCGGATAGCTCAGTCAGTATAGTGACTCGCTACAGGCTGGACAGGCCTGGGATCGAATCCCGGTAGGGGCAAGATTTTCTGCACCAGTCCAGACAATCCCTGGAGCCCACCCAACCTGGTATACAATGGGTCCCAGGTCTCTTTCCCAGGAGTAAAGCGGTGGGGGCGTGGTGTTGATCACCCACCCGTATGTAGTGCTGAGGTTAAAGAAAGAGTAGAGCTATACCTCTGCTGCACCTCTGGGCATTCGTGGCCTGTTATATTGTGAACTTTACCGTATTATTATTATTATTATTATTATTATTATTATTTATATGACTACAGGATTCAGGTTTGCTGTGCTGAGTAACAGCATTATTAATGCTTGATGTTTTGAAGGAACATTCAGATTCAGTAACTTTGCTGCTCAGTGTAACAACCCTGAAGACCTCAACCCTCAGTATCAGATCTGTACAAACCTCAAGTGTTACATGAGTATACTTTAATTTCTCAGTGTGAATGCTTGTCCCTCTTAGCAACTATGTATTGTGTTATTAAGAAGCAAAGCAACCATATCCCTAGTGGAGAACCGGCTGCAAAGTTCACAGAATGACTTTACTGTGTGACCTGTAATCTTATATTAGGCTTCATTATGTTAACATCATGTCTGAGCATCTTTGGAGTTGCACAGGTGGCAATTTAAGCACTATGGCATAAGTTTTATCAAAGCTATGGCAGAAAAAAGAGGTGTGTTTGTATAATTCTTTGAAAAATGAGTAAGTGGACTTTGGAACAAGGAATTAACATTGAATTTTGTCAGAAATTATGAAAGAGTTTAAGTGAATTGGGTGAAATACTCTCTGAAGCATATTGAACAGAATCAGTGAAAAAATCCAGTGTTTTTGAGTAGTATAAAACGTTCAGAGGAGGTTCAGAGGATGTAGAAGGTGCTCAAAGATGTGTTAGAGAAGGCAGAGGTCCAATAAAAATGCTGAAAAAGTGCAGAACCTTGCTTATTCAGATGAGACCAAACTGTTAACCAGGTATATGACAAATATGATGAGGTTATGAAACGTTTTGCTTGAAAAAAGCCTAATCTATGGCCTAACTGTTTGTTCCTTCATCATGACAGTGCTTCAGCAAACAAAGTACTTGTTGTCAGACTGGTTATGGATGAAAAACAGTGTTTACGATGTGGGACACCACCCTTATTTTCCAGAGTTCCTACTCCCTTACTTTTAGCTCTCCCGGAAATTAAAGTGCACCTCAAAAGGACCAAAATTTCAGGACTTTGAAGATGTTCAGAAGGATGTGAAAGCAATGCTGTAGGTTACTCTGAAAGAGACGTTCATAAATGTTCACAACAGTGACAGCAGCACCACGCTAGGTGTTTGGCTGCTCAAGTTGGCTACTTTTAAGGTGACCCCTTTCATTAATCTGTAAGTATACAGGAATATTAACTGTAAAATTATTCCCCAAAATTTATAGCCACACTACTAATTTGTATGTACTCTAAGGAAGGGCACTACCTGAAACAAGTGAGCCAGTTCCATTGGGTTCCTGGTGTGTTTTGGGATCGTCACAGTGACATCCAGAACAGTACTGAGTCAGTAAATGCCCAAGGTAGTGTATTCATGATTCCCTACCACAAGCTATGATCTTCTGTAGAGTCAAAGTAAATCTTAATTTTTTGGATTTTGACTTTTCATGAGCATCAATTTTAGTACCATTGTTATCATCCTTTGTTAGTGGTTCCAACAAACAGGGATGAAACTGTGTGGCTGGTGAGCCAGCTTCCTCCACCCTCTTGCTGTTGAGCAGACCAGTCTCAGCTCATTAAAGGGTGTATTCCATTAAATGAGGTTGGTGTAATGGTAGTCCATAACTCTTGGTGTACAAGTACTGTTTTATATTATTGTGCTGCACTTGATTGTTATTACAGTGTTCATTCCAGTTGAAAGTCACATTGTACGTACAGTAGTGCCATTGTGTTGGTCTTTGTTTGTTGCTAAGGCAGAATGCCTCATGCTTATGTGGTCATAAGAATGAAAGAGCAAACAAAGAGAAGACAAAAATCCAGTGGATGAATTGGCGTGATAGACATGGGTCCAAAAAGAGAAACAGATAAAAATGTTGTACCTAATAGTAATAAAAGATCTTAACACTTTACTCATCTACAAACCAAACTGCAGATTGTGGAACAGAATGAGGAAGGTGCATACACAAGTGGTAGTACCACAACACTGATTGTAGAACAGAGTGTGGAAGGTGTACACACCAGTGATGTTACCAGAAAACAGGTTTTAGAATAGTGAGGAAGGTGAACACACCAGTGATATTACCAAAAACTTCAGTTGCTTGGTCAGCTGTAAACAGTGGTGTGAAAAATAAATGCCAGTACAAAACAGCAGCTAACATTGTCTCAGGTGATGTAAAACTGTTAACCTTTTGACGCCTAACGACGACTATAGTGGTCGTACCGCACCGCTAACCTCTAAATGTTGCATTTTATATATTTAATCAACAAATATAGGTACTGAATATTTTAAACATGGTATATACTCTCCGTTTCTTCCTCTTCAAAATGCAGTTTGTTTCATAATTCTAACATATTTGGTTCCTGTATTATTCACATTTTATATACAGGATGTGCTAAAATTAAAAAAATAAT
>Ga0123357_10008458_pt1 | contig 12857 bp, 6 predicted proteins | sample TergutEmb28metaG_FD_89873 | JGI IMG/M metagenome (GOLD analysis project Ga0123357, IMG submission 89873) | Embiratermes neotenicus P4 segment gut microbial communities from Petit-Saut dam, French Guiana - Emb289 P4 | ecosystem: Host-associated > Arthropoda: Insects > Digestive system > Gut ... | reverse complement strand
TCAAAAAAATGCTGTTCATGCGGCGTCACATTATCCAGAATTGATACTACCTTGCAACCGCGTTTTTTGAAATAGCCGGCAACCGTACCCAAAGATGGAGCAAAATACGTCATCCAATACCTCAAAACCAGTACATCGGGATTTGTCTTTTCTATTTGCCGTGCGCTTGCCCGATAACTCAAGGGATTAGCCGTATCCAAAACAGGTATGCTATCAACAGGAATCGCACGGTCATTGGCTGTAACGTATTGTGTCGTACCCGGAAAAAGAAATGCGGGATATTGCCGTTTGAATGTAAAAGGAATTACTTCATGTTCTTTTTGTAATTCCTTACACAAATTGGCATTAAATTGGGCAATTCCCCCACGGAACGGATAAAAAGCCGACAAAAAAGCGATTCGCATCTTATAGCTCTTAGTATTACGAAATTTTTAACTTATAAGATTTTAGATTTTAGATAAAAGAAGACAGACATAGATTTTTAGACACTAAGACTGTCTATTCATCTTAATTGTCTTCATCTTTCTTCTTTTGTCTTTAATCTTTAATCTTTTGTCTGAAACCATTATAAGTTATTTATTTTTCATTCCTTAATCAATACCTGTAATGTTCCGGCTTATAAGGACCTTCTTTAGATACGCCGAGATAATCAGCCTGTTCGGGAGTTAATTGCGTCAGTTCTACGCCGATAGTAGCTAAATGCAGGCGGGCGACTTCTTCATCCAAATGTTTCGACAACCGGTAAACGCTGATTTTGTAATTGTTTTTCCACAAATCCATTTGGGCAAGCGTTTGGTTGGTGAACGAATTGCTCATCACAAATGACGGATGTCCCGTAGCGCATCCCAGATTCACCAATCGCCCTTCAGCCAATAAGAAAAGTGAATTTCCCGAAGGAAAAGTATATTTATCCACTTGCGGTTTGATATTCGTATGTTTAATTCCCGGATAATGAACTAAATTATCAACTTGAATTTCATTATCGAAATGACCGATATTGCAAACAATCGCCTGATCTTTCATTTGCACTAAATGGTTGATAGTGATTACGTCGCGGTTTCCGGTAGTCGTAACAAAAATATTTCCTTCTTTGACCGCTTTTTCCATAGTCGTAACTTCAAAGCCTTCCATTGCCGCCTGTAAAGCGCAAATCGGATCAATTTCCGTTACCAAAACCCGAGCGCCGTAGGATTTCATGGATTTGGCGCAACCTTTCCCTACATCGCCATAACCAAGCACAACCACTACTTTTCCGGCAATCATCACGTCGGTTGCTCGCTTGATTCCGTCGGCTAACGATTCGCGGCAACCATACAAGTTATCGAATTTGGATTTAGTTACCGAATCATTTACATTGATTGCAGGAATGAGCAATTCGCCTTTTTCCAACATCTGATACAAGCGGTGAACGCCGGTTGTCGTTTCTTCTGAAACGCCTTTCAATTCGGCAACAGTGCGATGCCAGCGGCTGTTATCTTCCTGCAGGATATTTTTCAGCGTATCAATAATCACCTGTTCTTCGTGATTACCGCCTTTCCGGATTAAAAATTCCGGATTGTTTTCGGCTTTGTATCCCCAGTGAATCAGCAGGGTAGCATCTCCGCCGTCGTCCACAACCAAGTTTGGACCTTTGCTGTCAGGGAAACGCAAGGCTTGATCGGTACACCACCAGTATTCTTCCAGCGATTCGCCTTTCCATGCAAAAACAGGGATTCCTGCGGCGGCAATAGCAGCGGCGGCATGATCCTGTGTGGAAAAAATATTACAGCTCGCCCAGCGAACCTCAGCGCCCAGTTCAACCAATGTTTCAATCAGCACAGCCGTTTGGATAGTCATGTGCAACGAGCCGGTGATACGCGCCCCTTTCAACGGTTTTTCTTTTCCGTATTTCTTACGCAATGCCATTAATCCGGGCATTTCATGTTCGGCAATCTCAATTTCTTTTCGTCCAAAGTCAGCCAATTGAATATCAGCTACTTTGTATGGTAAACTTGTTGTTTTATCAGACATAATTTTATTTATATGTTAAAATAATAAACTGCAAAATTACAAAAAAAATTGTATAAATCTAATATTGTATTATTGGAATATTATTTTTACATTTGCAGGTCATTATTGATACAAAACAAAAACACAAGAGAAACACTTACGAATATGAACAGACGAGATTTTATCAGAAATTCAGGAATGACAATCGCTGGAATAGGATTGTCGGGAATTGCTATGCCTACCGTGTTTGCACAGGGTTCACCCAATAAAAAAATTGTGATGGCTGTGATGGGAGTCAACGGCAGGGGAAATTATATGGCGCAGGTATTTGCTAAAATGCCCGATTGCGAAATAGCTTATATCTGTGATGTAGATGAGCGAGTTATGAATAAAACAGTTAATGATGTTGCAGCAATTCAAAAACGCAAACCGACGGCTGAAAAAGATTTTCGCAAGGCATTGGAAGACAAAGGAGTTGATGCCATATTAATAGCCGCTCCCGACCATTGGCATGCTCCCGCTGCTATTATCGGTTGTTCTATGGGAAAGGATGTGTATGTCGAAAAACCCCTCTGTCACAATCCGAATGAAGGAGAATTGCTGATTCAAGCCGCACGGAAATACAAAAAAATTGTTCAAATGGGTTCCCAACGCCGTTCGGGTACAGGGATTATACAAATGATTAACGATATTAAAAGCGGTATCATTGGAAATGCTTATATGGCAAAAACTTGGTACACAAATAATCGGGGTCCCAGCTATTATAAAGATGGAGCAGTTCCTGCATGGCTCGACTACGATTTGTGGCAAGGACCGGCGCCGCGAAAACCCTATCAGGATGGGCTTATTCATTACAATTGGCATTGGCGCTGGCATTGGGGAACGGGTGAAGCGCTCAACAACGGAACGCATGAAGTTGATGTAGCCCGCTGGGGGCTGGGAGTAGAATTTCCGAGCCGCGTATCCTCATTAGGAGGACGGTACAGTTTCAAAGATGATTGGGAAACTCCGGATACGCAATCTATTTCAATTGAATTTCCCGAAAACAAGCTAATCGTATGGGAAGGGCGCAGTTGCAATAATTTCAAAGTAGAGGGCGCCGATCGCGGCGTTATTTTCTATGGCGATAACGGAACGGTAGTTTACCCTGGCGCAAATTCTTATACAGTCTATGACAAAAACGGGAAAGTCGTCAAAAGTTTCAAAGATGAAACCGACAGCCAGGATACAACCAACACGGTCAGCGCCGGAGGCAACTTGGATGAAATGCACGTCGCCAACTTCCTGGATTGTGTACGTACAGGAAAAACGCCCAATGCCGAATGTGAAATCGGTTTCCGCAGCACTTTGCTGGTGCAGTTAGGCAATATTTCATGGCGGACGAATCAAACACTCGAAATAGATTCAAGTAATGGACATATTTTGAAAAACGCTGATGCCCAACAGCTTTGGAAACGGGAATACGAAAAAGGGTGGGAGCCGCAAGTTTGAAAATTTATTTCTGTAGTCAGTAAATTTTGAATCAATTTTAGCAAAATAATTTGTTATTTTTGATTTATTGTAAAGATAATTTAAATTTGTATCTTTATAATTTATTGTCTTGTCATCAACAAAAGGTCGTAATTATAAAAGGTATGACCGGTTCAGTTCAACAAAGGTTTAAACCGACGTTGCGTTTAAACCCTGATTTTTAGGTGCAGTTATTTTTTGTTTTTCTTTCTCTCATACCGTTTTTGTCAAATTTGAAGTTTTTTCTTGATTTTAGCGTATTTCATATTCTTAAAAGTCGTGTTCCAATCTTGTTTTAAGTTGTCAATTCGTAATATCATATCTTTTAAGTTGTCAAATCGCTTGGAAATATGTTGCTTCAACTCCATTGATATTCTTTCGTCTAATATTTCGCTCAATTCATTGTCGGAAAATTCACAGTATCTCTCACGATATTCAATGAACTTGGCAAAATTTTCAATGTCGTTTCTGTAAAATCCAATCTGACTTGTAGTCTCGTGTGTTACACAAATCATAAAGTTATCATACAAATCAGAAGATAGTTTTTCTTGTTCTGGAAAACTATTTCCGTTGTAGAGCAGTGAAATTTCTTCAGAAAAACGGTCTAACTCATTTAATTCTTTTTCAATACGATAAATATTTTCAAGAAACTCACTCAATATTTTTTGTCTATCGCTCATTTCGCAAATTCTCCATAATTTTCTATTTGTACGCGCTTCCGCCAATTGCCAGTAAAGTGATGGCAGCTTGGCGACAGGCGGGGTATCGGTAAGGCTCGGAAAGGAGACTTCCAAAATCCTGCGAAGTGTCCCACGAGACAACGCCCCGCCTGACGCCAAACCCCTCGTTATGTGCTGTATATATATGTATTACAATGTTTTATATTTAAAATTCGACTCTCTGAAATTTGTATTCTGCGTTTTGAGATTCGGGCATAATATTAATTTTGCTTTTTTATTTCTTCAATTATACTATTGCACGCAGTTGTTACTGCGTTTAATATATTAGTTTGATCATCTGTGTAGGTATAAGGATTTAATCCTTTAATATCTGACATCGTTTTCATTGTAGTTTCATAATCTTGCGGCAATACAAGAAATGTCTTTGTGCGTGAATATTTACCATAAAACAATCCATATTCAAATATAACATTATCGCGGGGTATTTTTTTTTCTGTTTTACTTCCATCTTTTTCTATTGTTATAGTATCGTCAGGCGTGAAAACGAAAATGCTATATTGAAAATTTTGTAGTATTTTTTCAAGACATTCAATCGTAACATTATTTTTAGTAAACTCCGAAGTCCAAACGTGTGCATCGTAGTTTTTATCGTTATCAAAATATTCTTTAATCTTATTAGCATATTCCAATCCTTGATTTGACGAACCTATGAATATTTTAGGTTTAGTTTCGCCATTACAAATTGGCATCCCTTTTGAAACAGGTTTTAACTCTTGTAAAAACTCATCTGTTGACCAAAGAGATGTATAACTACACATTACGTTGGAAGACTCTAATTTAACAAAGCATTTACTTTGTTTTATACATTGTTCCTCAATTTTTCCACTTCTTGTAATAAAAAAAGGTTCAATGTTATTACAACCCTGAATCGCTTTAATGCCGCTGACAACAGTTTTTAATCTTGCTGCTTCTTTTGTTATTTCATCATCTGTATTTTTATCACCAATATCAGCGTGAATTAATAACCGAAACTTCGTATTAGTCGGAAAGTTTTCCAATACTAATTGCAAAGCATTGGCATCTTCCAATACTACTACGTTTGCCTTGTCTTTAAAAATAACGGCATTGTCAAAAACCCGGAAGAAGTCTGCATTTTTACTTCTTTGTGCGATTAAAAAAGTTATTATTTTATCTTCGATATTCATAGAACTTATATTTTATTCGTTATTAATTTTAATTCTAATAATATACTTTGGCATCTTCTCAATCTTGTACTTATCTGGGAAAAACGTATCTAAAAGTTTTTGTATTATCTCGTGGGTTCCACCTACTTTTTTATGTATGTCATTACACTCGGTATTTTGTTCAAAAATTAAATCATAACAACAACCATCAGGTTGTTCCTCTGTTTTAATTATCAGCTCAGGTGCGTTATCCGAAGAATCTGCATACTTAACAGCATTTTTAAAAATTTCTTCCATCAATTTATATAGAAATGATTTATGAAGTGGCATTTCTCGATTCAGATTTTCCTCGTTTGTTTTTACAATAAGTTTGCCAAAATTGAATCTATCCTTATCTTTGATAGTTAAATATGTTTCTCTTATGTTTGACATTTGATTTAGACAGAAAGCCTTAAACATTTTTCTGTCACTATCTATGATATTTCGTTTTTTAAAATTATACAACAATGCCACAAGTTCCTTAACTTTTTCATCATCTCTTTTCTTTGTTAAATCACATTTATTATATTCCTCCATTATTTTTGTTAATGTGCCAAATACGCTATCGTTATTCTTGAATAATTTCTCATATTCAATAGTATAAAAACATCGTTTTAATGCAGTATCTTTTTTTATGATTGCCAAACAGTCGTAAATATTATCTTTGATTACGCTCATTAACCATTTAATATCTTCAACATATTTATAATACTGTATGTTATCAATTATCGGATTATCTTTTGCTTGTTCAACTGCGGCAAAAGTAGTATTAAAGTCCGCGTGATTGTTTTTGGCATTCAAATCTACAAAGAATTTATACAGTGTTTCAAACGCTTCTTTTATAGTATTAATATTTTCTGCAAAATTGGGGTCTCTGATAAGTTTATCTACAACACCTCGGGCATAAGGCTTATCGGCAGAAATTATCTTGTTTAATCTCGTCAATATTTCAGAAATATGATAATAATGCTTTCTCTTTGTTTCCAATTCCATTTTATACATTTCTCTGGCTAATAAGAAAGAGGTATAATTTAAAGCATCAGGGTCATTATCACAAAACAAAAAAACTTTTTCAAAAATATCAGGCGTATAAAACTTTTTATCACTTGTCATCTCATAATAAATTCTCAACAGAGCATATTTACTCCAGTCGTAATTCAAATTGTCTTTTTCGTTGCTACTCTCAATTATGTGGTCTATTATGCTTTTCAGTATATCGAAAAGGTCTATCATTAAGTCCTTTATTGTAGAAATTAAACGCGGTTCGTGCATTAAGCATATCAAAATCTGTTCAAACTTCTTTAAATCAGTTTTATTGTCTGTATTTGTGCTAAATAAATGTTCATCGTTGTTTTTATTAAGTAGATTGATTGTATAATTGCCACATAAATTTTCTAAATCGTTAAAATAATCTTCATAGAATCGGTGTCCATCCAATTTGCCTAATTCGTCGCGAACAATAAAGATTTCTTTAAAGTCGTATTTATCTGTACCTTTTATTTTCGGGATATATTCCGAAGACTTTCTATCGCCATTATCCTGCAATTTAATTTCGTTTAATCGGCATTCGATATAATTTTTTGCTTCTTGTGGAATTTTATCTTCATAATCCTTTTTATATTTTTCCAACAATTTTATTTCTCTGCACATTGGACACATTTCTTGTGTTTGGTACGAGAGAATATGCAAGTTTGTACCGAAGAAAATATTGAGGTCAGCGATAGTTTTTCTGTTTTTATCTTCTTCGTTGTCAAATCTATCATTTTTTCTTTTATCTTTTAATGTTTGCAGACGTGAATAAAATTCACGTTGAAAGTCGTCAATCCTGCCTATGATAATCAGTACATCAATTCTGCTTACCTCGTAGATAGAAACTGCATCTATCAATTGCACAAGCGATTGTCCCGAAAGTGTGCCACTATCAACTATCAAAACTTGTTGTCCTCTTATCACATTATTGAAACGCCTTGGCGGAAATACGAACCGCCAACCCATTGGAACTTCGTAACGTTGTAACCCAATGATATTGGCTTCATCTGTCTTGAATATATCGTGATATGTATCGTCATTAACTTGTTCGATTGCCGAATGTGCTGGATAAAAAATAAAGATTGGCTTGCTTTTTTCTTTTTGAAAAACATTTAATTTTTCATCCATTTTGGCTTTGCACATTTCAAGTAACTTTTTACCATTATCGCCCTCAAACAAAGCCCGCACATCTGTGAAAAAACTGGTATGCGATAATGAACTCTGTTTGAAATGCCCTATTTGAAAAATATTTTCATCAATCTCTGCTTTGTCGAAAAAATCTTCAGGGTTATCATACAATATTTTTTCTTTTTCAGTATGTTCGGTATTTAATGTAACAATTGAATTGAGAATAGGATTTATGCGTTTTACAGGATAGGATTCTTTTCCTTTGGGTTTTTCTTTCCATTTTGCTATCTCAAAATTCTTGTTATCCTTGCTTGCAACTATTGAAATAATCTTATTTTCGGTATCTTTTGAGAAAGGTTCCGATTGATATTCTTTTTCTTTATCAACACCATCATATTGCCGTGTATCGGCAATAGTTAAAATCCCGACAACATTACTTTTTTTATTTTCAATACCTGTTATTAACCGTTTTATTAATGAACCAGTAGAAATCACATCATTGACAATAAGTATGTTCTTTTCGCTTGTGATTTCATCATACGGCTTTTCATTTTCAAATGAGTAATAACTTTGTAATTTTATTAAGTCGTCTTTGGGTTTCCCTAACAATTTTATAATTTCAATAGCCAAAAGTTGACTACTGACGGTTACCGCAAGAATTTTATCTATCTTTACATTTGGAAATGCATTGTTAAACCTTTCTGTCAATTCACGAGCAAAGAATTTTGCAGTATATTTGAATGAAAGTTGTTCATAAAAAGTCAAATATTTAGTTTGATATGTTCCTTTTGAAGTTAGAAACAAAGACTTCTTTTTTATTCCATTTTCTTTTATGCTATCTTGCATCACGCAATACTTGTTATTTTCATCAAGCATCCATTGTAATATGCCTTTTTCTTTGTCCGTTGAGGCTTTTTCTATAAGATTGTTGTAGTCTGCAAAATTCTCTATTCCACGTTTAAGTTTGTTTACTACTTGATTAAAGTTAGAGAAGATTGACTGTACCCTATCGTTTTCAATAAAAAGCACGTTACCCTCACATAGATTTTTTTCATCAAATTTGGAAATATCTTTACTGTCAGAGGGGTTAAGAAGCAAATATGTAAAAATTTCATCATCATATTTACTATTTACGCCAATCCATTGAATATTAAGTTCTGTGTTTGTTTTTAAATCAACTTGCAGACAAGGAATTGCCTTAAATAAGAAAGAAGTTCCACCAATAAAATTAAAATTGTCGCGACAATATTCTTTCATCATTTTCAGGTCTTCGTTGTCAATATTTACCGCTATCAATTTTATTTTCTCATTTACCATTGGCGTATTTTGTAGATATGTGATTATTTTATAGATTTGATTGTCTTTTGGAATATTTTTGAAATCAACAAATAAGACACAACTATCCTCTCTCCATACTAAATCTTTTAATTTTTCATTGATAAAAAAATATGCTTTATTTAACATATCTATTTTTCCCAATTCTTGCAAATAGTAGCGATTGAATAAACTCGAAAGGTTTAGATATTCGTATGTCTTTGGTTCAAATTCTATGCGACTATTATTTTCGTAGTAACTATCTCTATTATATATAATCTTGTTTAGTTTTTCATCATCAATTCTTACTCCTGCTTTTCTGAATTTTCCGTCTTCTCGTTCAGGAAGAACTATTGAAATCATAGTACCGGCAAAAAATGAATTTTCTTTACTATTAAGTGATATAACGGCATCTTTTACTACATAAATTCTATCTTTTTTCACAGACAATCGGTTGTCTTTCTTCTCAATATAAATTCTATCTGAAAAATCATAAACAACTTTTCCGTAGCCACTTCGAGCAACTAATAAGCCCTTATATCTTCTTACCATATCTACAAGAAAATACAACCCTCTCGGAATTAAATCAGCACGTTCTATTCTATTGTCAAAAGGGTCTTTTGAAGAATCTAACAAAAAAGCATATTCAAGTATTTGAGAATGAATATGTTTGTCCTTTATATCTTTTGACAAGCGAGAAAAAGATTTTTCTTTCTTCTTATAATATTCGTCTTTTAATGTTTCATAAATTCCACAACCAAAATCAATAAAAGTAAATTCTAAATAAGATTGATTTTTGAAAATATTATATTCTTGTTTTTTTGTTAAATCTGCGACTATTTTTTCTTCAATTCGTTTTGGTTCAATTTTTAATGCTTCTTTTTTTATTATGGGTAATATTTTGTCTTTGTCTTTATAAAAATTGATTGTTGTTTCGTCTTTTTCATTTATAAAACTATCCACAAAATTTGGAGTATTGGTATAATTCCATTTTTCACGTAATGCTGTGGTAAAATAGCACTCGTCTGTTTGTGAATGTTCTGCTGAGTTCATAAATAACTCTTTAGTAATTATATCGCTGATTACTTTGTTTTCAAAAGGTGAATAGCAGTTGTTGTTATTCAGTAAATTGGTAATGACTTTATCAACACTAAATTGCCCTCTTGTCTTTTGATAAAATCTACTATCAATTGCATCTTTTGAATTACGTTCCGTTGGGATTATTTGGAATGGCAGAATTTTGTTTGTTCTTTCAGAAGATTCTTTTTTATAAATCAATTCATTTATATTACTGACTAAATTTTGAAAGTTGTAATCATTAACTCCTGTCTGGAACATTTTCCAATCTCGATACAAATGGAAGTTTGTAATTTTTCTTCTTCTTATCACATTATCATCATCTCCTTTAAATGCTTTTGAAACAAGGGGTAATATTACGATTACATTCTTGTTTTTAAGAACTAATTGCCTTATCAATGAAAATAAAAATGTTATTTCCTCTGCACTTATCCATTCCAATTGCTCTAAATTGAAAATTATTTTGGAGTTGCTCGTATCAAAGGAGGCAAATGGATACTTTTCAATAAAAGCATCTAAATCTTTTTGAATGAATTTTTTAGCAAATGCTATTTCCATATACTTGATATTTGTTGATTCTCTTTTCAAAGTTGCAAAGATATACAAAAAACTTGCTCAGGGTGATGGGTGGGCAGAGCCGAAAAATGGCGAAGCCCATTTTGGGGGCGTGGGTTGGCGGTGCGAGCGAAGCGAACACGGCAAAAGCCAACTATCTATAAAATATCTTTGTACCATTCTTCCTCTTTTTTTAAGTCATTATTGTTTTTTTATTATTCCTTTTTTTCAGATTTCGCTATAATTTTCTGCAATGCTCTGTCTTTTCGCTTCCAAATCGTACTGCATGTCCGCAACTTGCCGATAACGGTCTAAGTATGTGCATGTCTTCCCCTAAATCCACATCCCGCCTCTTTATATAGCTTCATAAATTTCTAATCATAAATTGTTTGCAATTCGTAAAGACACTTATGTATTTTATGTTTCTTTTCTTCGCCTTTGCAAAAAAAACACACAAAATGTGCGTTGCGTTTTTTTTTGTTATCTTTTTGTTTTTTTAATTACAACGCAAAAATACAATTAATTCATGAAATAACAAAAAAAAGAAAACATTCAATAATCTGCGATTTTCTTTTCAGTTTGTGTAAATCTTCAAAGATTTCAATTTGTTTCGTTTCAAATTTCAGAACTCCTGACGCGGCACAAACCAAATTGTCGCATTTTTCAATTTTCAAAAATAAAGGTTTAAAAGATGAGACTTTTCAGTTTTTCCTATCGAATAGGTAATTTCTTGATTTTCAATTAGCAGTTCAGGAGTTCTGAAATTCTATTCCCCGTCCGCTACAGATATGGCTTTAGTTAATTATAGCGTTGCAATTTGTCCCGTTAGGGACAAAATATTGGTAGAAAGGGTATTATTCCCGACGATATTGCGTGCCGTAGGTACGCAATATGGCTGTTTTCATAAATATAGGAATGCACCCTTTCTCCCTCTTCCTTGCAATCAGGCAGGGCAGAATATATAATATAATCTGCTTTTGGCATTTTGTTTATTTTTATTGTTTTTCGCTTTGCAAAGGTGAAAGGACGGTTTTATAACATCTCGCACAAGCCTCACATAATCCAATTTCATTTAGGGGTAATTCATCATAATATTTTCGTACATTTTGGGCAAGTAATCCGATTCCAATTTGTTTTGGCATTTCAGGCTTGTATCCCTCTGTTTGACAAATCAAACATTGTTGAAGCCATTTCTCACATTGAGGGTATTGTTTCCTATACTGTTCTTTATCTGCTTTTGCCATTTTGTTTATTTTTATTGTTTTTCGCTTTGCAAAGGCGAAAGTACGGAGAACTCTAAGTCATATTCTATCAAGCCCCGAATATTATCCCGCAACCACCAACGCGCCGACCGAGACTGCCAATATTGCAATGATAATTATCATCGGAAGTTTGCCAACAAAAGCGTCGCGAGACGTAACATGCCGTTTGATGCCCGCATCTTTCAACAGTTTGTCAATATCGGCGGCGTCAGCATACAGTTTTGCGAATGAAAATCCTTTATATCCGTCAATGATTTCTGCGGGAGCGGCTACAAGCCAAAACGCTTTATCTATCCCCTCTCCATGCATGCGGAGTATATAGCCGAACCCCTTTGGACGAAACCGCGAAATGCCGTAGCGCTGAATCTCTCTCAACGGTAAATTGAGCGTATCTCCGTTTTTGCCGCTCATTCGCAAACTCCCGTCTGTCAATGTCAATTCCCTGACGGCGTATGCTTTATTCCTAAATGGGATAAAACTGAACAATACGAGGAAAACGATGAACCATACCGGCGGAACATACCGCTCCATGAACGGGACATGCTCATAGAAGATTATGCCTGCGGCAAGCACGGCACAAACATAAAGCATTAGCAAGACGAATTTTCCCGGCGAGCCGACCAACAGGATTTTATGATATTTCTCTTTGGTCTCCGCGCTTTTGGCGGCGTCACGTTTCCTTTCAGCCTTCTGTGCCTCTCGCCGCTCAAACGGTCTAAATAGAAGGTCAAATATGCTGTGTAAAGAATAAATCGTCATTACTGCCGTATATGGTAGTATCTGCATAAAAATCACAAACAGGAGACTACCCCAAAACGGCTGTTCCTTAATCCACGGAAGCAGCGACCGCCAAAATAACACGCCGGTCAGAACCAAAAGGCATCCAAACACCGTAAAAATAATTCGGATCAGGATATGTCGTCCGGCAATACCCAAGCAAAACCCCGCGAGAATCCCGCCGGACAGAATACTGAGAACCACAGCGACGTCCATATATCCGCCCATAAAATTGGTTGATTTTGTAAGCAGTACGCAAATAATCGCCTGCAAAACCGCCCATATTATGATGTTTATATCAATACGTTTCATTT
>Ga0123357_10008456_pt1 | contig 12857 bp, 6 predicted proteins | sample TergutEmb28metaG_FD_89873 | JGI IMG/M metagenome (GOLD analysis project Ga0123357, IMG submission 89873) | Embiratermes neotenicus P4 segment gut microbial communities from Petit-Saut dam, French Guiana - Emb289 P4 | ecosystem: Host-associated > Arthropoda: Insects > Digestive system > Gut ... | reverse complement strand
TTTTTTGTTCTTTCCCCCCCCCCCCCCTCCCCTTCCCAGATAACAGTGAAGTTACAATTCGCATTAGGAGTTTATGTACTTTATATTCTAAAATTAGTTATTAGGAAGTTCTTAATACCCGAACAACGACAAATTTCCTTTCTATCCATTGCTGCTCTAAAGTTTGAAACAGCAGTGCTTTGGTTGGAGGTTCCTACGGTCCTCTGGCTCTTCCAAGAGGTCGGTGAAGTATAAAGTGAATTTTATTTTGTGTTGTAAGGTGTTATAAGATTGCAGTATTGTGACGTAAAAACGAATTTCAAATTATTTGGTTCTTTAATAATCTTTTCTCAGAAAAATAGATGCGTGCAAGGTCGGTGAAAGTGTGATTTGGAACGTATTAGAGATGCCACTCTTAAGAAGTGTGGCAGAAAAAGTCAGATAAAGGACCTACGACCCTGCCCCCCCCCTCCCCAATCCTAATATTTGGGGTAGAGGCAAGTGAAAAAGAGCACGAAATTTTATTTGAAATAACAAAAATATACCACGAAAATAATTTAGATTTCTCTCTTCTGTGAATATTGAAATGCTTGTTTGTTATCACATGTACGTTGTCGCCATCTATTTGTTGCTGTTGCTACTTAGAACAATGATGAATGAATTGTAATTCCGTAGAAAGTGATGGAGGGGCCAATCTAAGGCTTTCTCTACGTTTCGCATGACCTGACTTCAAAACCAGAATTCACCACTGCAAATGGTCCTTTTTGTCACAAGTATCACGCATTCAGATACAAACGTTTAATCTCCACTGAACCATTATTAGAGTCGTCACATAATGTAAATATTATCAATAATATATCACATAATATAAATATTATCAATAATAATTGAATTTGAAATTATTTTTCAACAATTGGTATTCGATAATAAAAATGTAGAAATTTTATACTTTTTTCCACCTGGCTTCAGTAGTTGTATTCTTTATCATGTTCTGTTTATTCCTTTTTTATTGTCACTATTACAATATTTGCAATTACTTATTGGTGATTTTGAAGATTATCATATTATTTTACACAAACGTAATTCCTACTAATTGTTGATCGTTTATTATGCACAAACTTTCAAATACGGTTGTTTTCTTATTTTTTACATTAAGTTACACAAAAGTGGCTTTATAGTAATGCTTTGTCACTATAACACGAAGGGGTGCTGATAATTCCTTAGCCCGACCAGGAAGGAAACAAGCTACAGCGACCAAACTCGGGATTTATTCAATACACTCCCCACGAAGCTCAATACACTTCTTAGCACATGGAACTAACTTCTGAAAGCCACTCAAAAAAAATCAGAATATTATCCGTCCAACAAGGTCTCCGCGGCAGCAATGACCTCCGCGTCGGACGATAAATAGAGATATTTCAATTGTTTTTTTCAATCCATGGAACAGGTGGTAGCCCGACGGGGCCAGATCCGGAGAATAGGGTGGGTGATCATGACACTGGAAGCCCAGGTAGGCCAGTTTCTTGTGCGTTGTAAGTGCCCCTTGAACCGGGGCATTGTCGTGCAAGAACAAAACCCCCTTGGTGACCTTCCCGTGGCGTTTTTCCTTCAAAATGTCCTTCAATTGCACCAGCAGAGATGAGCAATACTCCACATTAATAGTTTGGTCCTTTGGAAGATAATCAATGACGAAGATGCCGTCTTGATCCCAAAAAATCGAGGCGAGAACTTTTCCAGCGGATTTTCGCACTCGGAATTTTTTTGGGCGGAATGAGCCGCTATGTCGCCACTCCACTGATTGTTGCTTTGTCTCCGGGTCTTAATGATATAACCAGGTTTCGTCCATGGTCAGCAATCGCGACAGGAAATCATTTGGGTCGCTCCGAAAAAATTCCAAACGTTGCTCAAACGACTGGAACCGTTAACGTTTTTGATCCCCGTTCAGGCATTTCGGGACCCACTTAGCGGAGAGCTTCCGCTTGCCCAAATCTTCATGAATGATGGATCCAACCCGCTCACGTGAGATGCTCAGTTGCTCAGCTATTGATTTAGCCGAAATCCGGCCGTCTTCCAAGATTAGCTCGTGAATTTGTTCTATGATCTCCGGGATGGTCACTGTTTTGGATTGTCCAGGACGAGACGCATCACAGGTGGAAAAATCACCACGTTTACACTGGGCAACCCAGTTTTTGACGGTGGCATACGATGGTGCATATTCCCCTAAAGTTTCTGTCAGAATAGCGTGAATTTCCTTCGGCGTCTTGCCTTTCAGAAAAAAAAAATAAAACTTAATGACAGCTCGCGTCTCGATGTTGTTGAAATTGCGCGAGTCGCCTGACATGCTTTCTTTCAGCCTCTGTAATAAGAAAAGAGTTACAATTCGGCACATGAACAGACCCCTCTTTCCAACGACACTATCGATTCCGTCCTACGACATCGGGAAGTAGGTAGGTCTAAGGACTTATCAGCATCCCTTCTTATACATTGATGTCTTTCACCCGTTTAAAAATTGGTTGCTCTTTTGATATCTCACTTGTAATATGATTTTAATGATGTGAATAGACTCACTGTGTCTCTAATCGTCACAGATGCACTATTTATTTAGAGTATGAAAAAGTTCTCTCCTTATTTAGTTACATGTGATCCGAAAATATTTTTCTTCATATACGCACTGTCTCTTTCACATATGTTGTGTTATGTAGCTCATTTTCGCGATTAAGATATTTATGTATTTATTATGCCCGTAGGATGCTAGACGGCATAGCCGTGTGTTGGTTGTACATGTGTATGTGGAATGATATCTGCCTGTTGATTAGCTCTTAGTTTCGCCTAGCTGCAAGATAAGAATTCTATTTGTTTCGGAGGTACACAAATGTACCGAAGCACTTGTTGCTAAAAATTATGTGCTATTAGTTTGCAGTATACATTGTTTTACTCATTTACAAACGTGACAACCTTCATCAATATGTATCACGGCCACTAAAATATTGCTTATAATTTCTCCGTTTTTAATCAATTTCCTCATGTTCTGTATTATTTTCCAGTGTTCGTCGTGCAGATTAGGTCCATTCGTGCTTCATGTTAATGGTATTTATATGTTCAGGACATCTTACTTTGGAGCGAACTCTTTACACAATTTGTACTCTGTCGCAATATTCTGTGTCAAAATATTTACGTATAATTTCACATACCGTGGACCGTGCATCGCGATATACTGCGTTATAAAGACCAACAAGATGCTCTCATCTTTCTTAATTTATTTCAGTAGTTTATCCTTTTCATGTTTCGAATAGAGTAACTATTCGTCTTCAGGGGACAGTTGCTGTATATTCAGCATATGGTATTTACAGAGATCGTATGTACAACATTTAACTATGGCGTAAGACGCTATTGTATTTTCTAAAATGCTTTTATTATCCAAAAAAAAATCTTTTAATATAATCTGAAAATTTACACACAATACAATGTTTTATACTCTTAGTGACAATGTATATATAAGTAATTTTAAACAATTTTAATATATTTTCAACATGGTGAAATCTGTATGCTGCATATTCAGTAATTGCCTCCTGATGATGAATAGTCACTCTATTCGCAGCATGTAGAGGGTAGATTATTGAAAAAATTAAGAAATAAAAGTGCATTTTTTTGTCTTTATTTCACAAATTTACGTAGAAATAGTCACTAAAGTCCAGGCTTTATTTCTAGTGTAGGTACTGAAGGTCACGTAGTGCAAAACACCATCACAGCTTCTTGATTTCAAACTTTTGCCGTGTTCTGAATACGCTTTCTTCTGGGTATTTCCCCGGCATCTGAATTTTATATGCCGACGTTTCGGAACACTCTGTCCGTTCCATCTTCATATGCAGGTAGATATGAAATATGACTTGATTTGAGATTTTCTCTTAAATCCAATCATACTTCATACCTATCTGCCTAAGAAGATGGAACAGAATGTTCCGAAACGTCGGCATATAAAATCAGACGACGGGGAATTACCCAGAAGAAAGCATACAACCATCACACTTAACCCCGCTTTTATTGCCCTGTAATTTCTACCTGTATGGAAGTAATTTAAACTGTCTACATGCGCGACAAAAACAGTCTGGCTGCTTCATACAAAAGCGCTGATGTCGAATCTCCATATTAATTGTCTGAAAGCCACTTCATTGAAAGATAAACAGCGAAAGAACAATCAGTCTCAACTTGCATAGGTTGTGACAGACGCTTAAAAACAATACCGATCTTGTGAAACGCAGCCTCAAACCTCCACTTCTGCCAGCATACAATAAAGGATGTTTATTTTTTAAACGTACGTACGAGAAAGAGTGGTTACATTTTCCCTCATAAGTCTAACGTATTGCACAAATATGCTTCCTGATGTGGAACCAATTTTTCCTCAAATCATTGCACAAATTTTATTCCGAACTTGGCACTTGGGTAGAAAATCTTTTCTACTGTATAAACATTTAGACTATGGAAATGCCTGGACTTTAATGACTACGGAAATGTTTAACTTCTAAGTTTCCTTGTATATCCCATTAAAACAAATTAAGCTTTTCCTTCACAGGCCCTTGTACTGTGTGTCAAAATTGTTTTCTTCATTTAACACTAGTTGCTAGTTATTATGTATTTGTCAATTTAGCGAAATTTTACGGAGTACAAAACTTCATGGATGCTCCATTGCAACAGCCAAACGGAACGATTTTTTTTGTATTATTTGTTCGAACCAACAAATGCATATATATATTTATTTATTAAAATAATAAATTATATTACAAACGCTCCTACATGTTTCAATTCTTCTGCACCATTTTCAGGGAGTTTTTGCTAAAGTTATAAATTTATAAAATATTTTATAACTTTATAACTTTAGCAAACGCAATATCATAGCTCCCTGAAAATGGTGCAGAACCACCGAAACAAGTAGGAGCGTTTGTAATATAATGTAATATTTTAATGTGTGTGTGTGTGTGTGCATTGTTGGTACAAATAAATAATAAAAACGTATGATATGTACATAAAAATGATAGGAACGATCTCTGTTCACCTGCAACTCAGTAACTCCTTGCAAAGAAAGTTCCTTCTCTTCTAAACTCAACAATAACGGTTTTGGTCGAAATACAGTTTTGGAAGTATTCCACAGGCCGAATTTAATTTTTAGAATCCTGTAACCTGACTGGTGAAACTAAACCTCGTACTAGAAGTCTCTGAACCAAAAGACTAACCCAAATTCGCGAATAACTTTTAACTTTGGCGAAAGAATAGACTCGAAACTTAAATTTTGGGTAAAAAATATTTTATGCTGCCTTAACCTTGTTGACCTCTGATAAGTATCAGGCTGGACCTGTAATTTAATTCGTTCGATATCTCTGTACCAAGGCGTGGATTTGTAAATCGGCATCATATTCTCAAACTTGAGGGTGCGGAGGTTCTTGCTTCTCCTCACCACCGCTCTGTTATTCACGCTACTCAACACCGCAAGAGGCAGTGGAGGGAGAAATAACGCGAACACGCAGCCAAATGTTGGACACAAAGTGTTTGTTCGTTAACATAAAAAAAATACATTGTGAAGATTCATTATATGTGAAATACTAAATTACCGGCTGTTATAAAATGGCCTAAGCTACGTGGATTAATTCATTCATTTCTCACCGCCGTTTGAACTGCACACCCCACCCATATTATGTACATTTATTTGGTCACCATACATAATATTGGAAGAACAATTGAACTTTTTATTAATATCACATTGGACCGCAACTGCTAACACCACCACCACCATCACCATCACTACTACTAACACTACTACTTAGTAGTAGTAGTAGTAGTAGTAGTAGTAGTAGTAGTAGTAGTAGTGGTGGTGTTGGTGGTGGTGGTGGTGTTAGCAGTTGCGGTCCAATGTGATATTAATAAATAGTTCAATTTTTCTTCCAATACTAGTAGTAGTAGTAGTAGTAGTCTACTGCTACTACCACCAATACACTCCTGGAAGTGTGAAGGTTATATATTTTTCTAATATTGCAGCAAAAGCGTAGTTGTTCGAGGAATCCGAAAGTACCTGCGGAACATGCCCTTTTTAAATATTTGCTGTCATTTACAACAATAGCAACATGAACGCTTGCTGTCATGTTTTCTATAAATGTATCGCTCAGTAACATCTCTCACTCTTAATTAAATCCGAACATAGCATTTCAAATAGCATGCCCTCATGCAGGAAATATCATATTCTAAAGTGTCTGTTATTGATATCTACGAAGTGGTGCCCCTTCATGATAAAACTGGAAGTTACTTCTTCAGCCGTCACAAGTGAGTAATTTATGTAGTAAAGGAAAGATAACTTTGCCCAGCACACGCCATGAATACACATGAAGAGAGTACAATTTATTATTTAATTTACAATTTTCAAACTGTTTTATGTAAGCTCCTTAACAGTCTACATAGCCTTTGTTTCTAAATGTCGACAGACAAAACCACCTTCTCTCTGGAGTTCCATAGAAAAAATTTTCCTCTGTTTTCTCTAAACAACTAATTTGCAGCTGTGCTGTGATAACTAGTTACAGACTAGTTACAGACCTATTATTATGGAACCAATTGGTTTGAGTTGCGGTGCGCAGCCGGAAATTGTAATTGCAACAAATATGAAGCCAAATATTTCTGATGATGAATAATTTTCGCAATGTAGAGACAGAGAGAGAGAGACGGAATTTGCAGGTCTGTGTACGTGCTGAGTGATTTAATGGCGACAAAAACAGGTTGAACTGAATTATTTATGATGGTGCTCTCTCTTGATTTATTGAAATGTTGAATGCAGTTCACTGCCATACCTCGCCTCCATTGCAGATTTGATTTAAGGCCCTTCCCTGTTTGGTATGAATCCAGAGATTTGCTCGCTACATGTTCTATACAGTTGCGAAGAGGCTGTAATTTGTAATTCGATATCGAAGTCGCTACTAGAATTAATTTAACAGGTGTCCTATAGTACGTTCTACAAATACTGCTTATATCATATCGCATAATGCGCAGAGTCACACAACGAGGGAGGAACATAAGCTCACAGTACTGTGACAAGCGACCAGGAAGAGGTTCATTTCCAAGAAGAAGCCGTCTGAAATTGGTATATTGCGCAATGATAAACTGTGTGATTCGTGTAAGTTGGAGCAGTGAAATTTAGGAGGTTAAGATGGCCTGGGTTTATAGTTGGATGGATATTACATAGAGTAAAACTCTTTTATTTATACTAGTGTTTTGTGTCTTACTGTTAGGGAAACACGGGGAGTTTTTTTTTCTGTTTGACCGATAGGCGTCCGCTCGATGCTCCACCAGTATTATGTCAGTGGCCGAGGATCGGGAGCTTTAATAGTTAGTGAAGGAAGCGAGAAGTTCCCCCTGTTAATAACCTTCAGAAAGTCTAACAAAAACTCACCAGTGTTACAGCACATGCTGAAAATGTTGCCCTCCTGACCGAATGCACTCAGTAAAACTGCAGAAGACGTTCTTTACTATCCGCAGTTCTCTCCGGAAGTCATTGATATCTCGCGTCGGATGTTGTTTCTGAGTTATTCCAGAGTGTATTCTTGCAAAATGACCACGTTCCTTCAAAGCCGGAACTACCGCTGTCTTTTACGGTTGCAGTTGTAACAATATTGTGGCCCTTCGTGCAGACGTTTACGAAACAATCGTCACCTGATCTAACAGTTTAAGAGATTTTCTTGGCGAAGTTTCAAGTCTAGCATGAATAGCGTCCAATTTCTCTTCTGTCAGCACAGTTCGTTTCTTGTCAGGTTTGTTATATAGCAGCGATCCAGTTGTTTTCAGCTTATTGACCAAGTTTGTTTACTTGGAAATGGTTGTCCTGGAAACTAGAACCGAAATCTGCTGTGACCTTTTCCAGTAGACTCATGTTTGAAATAGAGCTGCCCTACAACTTATGCTTTCCAACAGCGTACCTGAGCCAAAGCATACTGTTACGTCACTGCATGACTGAGATATACATTTACCAGCAACAAACCCAACAATTCAGAGCGCTAGTCCGTTATCGTCGAAAGCTAAATTTACACTCCCGTTTGAAAAAAGAGGCGAGAGAGCTTACATGGCCGTGTAATTAGGCACGGCCTTAGGCCCTATATTCCCCTGCTCTAACTCCTTGTAACTGTCATTTGTTGAAAATATAAAGGAAAAAAATCAGGGCAGTCTGGAAGAGCTAAGAAACGACACCCGAAACAAGAATTCAACAATTTCCAGAGAAGGATTCCAGATAGTAAACAACGCCTTCCGCAGTCGTACTGAGCGCATTCGGCCAGCAGGGCAACTTTCTCAGCTTCTCTTGTAACACTGGTGTTATTATCGCAGCGAAACTCTTTCTTGCTTCCGTCACCGAGTGTTAAATCTCTAGAGACTCAGCGCATGGCGAAACGCTATCGGAGCGTCAGGTCGGTGCTTATCGGTCAATCAGGAAAAAAAGAAAAAAAAAACACTCCCTACACATGGTGAGGAAAGAATGTGCACGTAACTGTCTAAGGATCATGCTTATGGTGTGCTGTGGTGTCAGCGCTGTTGAACATTCCGGTTCTTCTACCATAGGTTTAAAGAAGTTTCATGTTGAACGGAACATCAGAAGGACATGCCACTGCCTTTGCTTCATATTGCGTATTGTTAGTTGGTTCATGATTGTTTTAATTTCACGTTCGTGCTTTCTTTGTCTCCTCCATTCTTCCGAAATTTCTAGATTTAGGTCTACCCCTAAATAAATAAAAACTTTTACTGCTTCCAATCTTTCTCCATATATACACCAGCATCCTATATTTTTCAGTTTTTCTCCTTTTTTGGATACCGTTATTTCACTTCCATTTTAAATTTAATTTATCAAAATATATTACAGTATAATTTATTCCTTTCTTAAAGTCGTTGGCGGTAAATAATGCAACTGCCAAATCGTCTGCAAAAGATAATACGGGTAACGTTGGTTTTACCCACTATCGGTGCACGTGTATATTCTTTACTCATGATGGAGATATATATATATATATCTTTCTTTACTCAAGATGGATATATGTATGTATATATATATATATCTTTACTCAAGATGGATATATGTATATATATATTAATCAACAATGAGGAAAATTTACAGCCTTAACATACACAAGTCTCCTGTTTCTCTGCTTCATTGCTTCTTCATACTTTCATTTCATACAGAACATTACTGCATTACTGTAGCCCACAGTTTTTTATACTGACCACTATTTTCTCACTGACCTCCTTCTATTGTATTTCGTACCACAGAGCTTCTCTGTTTACGGAATTGAAAGTTTTTTTTCTAAATTTATAAAGCATCAATAAATACACTCCATTTGTCTCTTCAGTGCCTGTCTATTTTCGTAATCCTTACAAAAATGTATCTACCCTCTTTTCTTTACAAAACCTGCTTGCAACCTCGACATTATGGTACTCTTCACCCAACAAACACACAGTCTAGCAGACAAAATAGTGGAAAAGATGTATTCGAATGCTGGCAGTAAAGACATTACTCCATAATTATTAGGCTTGCCTATTTTTTCTTCATTTTTGTAAATTGGATATTTCACAGATTTTTCCGTTCCTTATGGCACGGTTTTCCTCCCGTTACTGTATTGAACACATCCATCAAAATATCTATCCTGTCTTATTTTTAATAAAATGTTTCTACATTTTATTCTTACTTCATCAAAATCTGGGCAGATATTTTTCATTTTGATTTAATTGTCTCTAATTTCTTCAAATGCAAAACATCTGCCTACTTTCCGCAAATATTGGGGCCTCTAGATTTTCTGGTTCATCACTTTTAAAAAGTTTTTGAAAATAATTAACCTAATATCCTGGATCAACTCTGCACCTCAGTTTCCTTCCGTTAGCTATTTGTGGCACGACTAATAATTCCATTAATTACTTTTTCTTTTCAAGAATTTCTAATAAAAATTTTAGAGTCTGTATGCTTTACTATGCTGTCAGTTGCACTTGCACACTGCAGGTTGGCTGTACGAAGATAATGAAGGGACCAGCCGATAAAAATAAAATAAATTCTGTCTGTTTATTCTCTAACGTTTTAGTAGTTAATACTTCTCTGACACATTTTGAACTGAAGCTTTATATATCTTGTTTCAACACTTGAAACCTCTGCTTTTCCACATATTACACTTGTTTCTCATGATTCTTGCTAGAAAGAGAGATTATTTCCTTAAGCAACATTAAGAAGTTTTCATTTGTAATGGAGACAAGAAGTTCACTGCGAGGAAGGAATGCATCTTTACATAATATTTACAAGCGGGTTTACTGAAAACTTTGTATCGTTTACAAATAGTTTATTTGTTTATCTTTTAAAACCAAAATTGCTTCCAAATAATATAAGAAATTGAGCTCTTACTTCGGAAAAAATAAAAAAGTATCCATTACAAATACCAAGCTGCTGGTGGTGATTAGATGGATAACTGTTTTCTATTCTGACAATCATAAGAAACGCACAATCTTTAGAGGGAAAACGCAATTTGTGATTGATAAATCGCGTCATACTTACAGTTAGCAAGTTCAGAGCTTGCTGTCTCGGCCTGTAGCGCTACACAAACTGACTGGCATATAGCTGCCATTGAGATTTAGAGATTTAATGCAGGTCGTATAATTTTAGAGCGTATACGATAATTCACTTTGATGTGTGGTTGACCGTGCATCGTAGTTCAATGTGGAATAAGAAACAAACTGGATGTCACTTAGTATTATATTTATTTTTCCTTTATAAGTTGCTCTTTATAAGTTGCTCAACATGATTCGGGCCACCTCGTGCCCATCTTCAGGAGCTGACGACTTAGTGGTATTTTTTCACGTGTGGTGTAGTTCCGTGGCTTTGTAGTCAGTCAGGTTCGGTTGGCTGGTTGTGTGTCCATTGGGAAGTACGTGTGCTACTTACTTCCCAATGGACACACAACCAGCCAACCGGACCTGACTGCCTACACAGCCACGGCACTAAACCACACGTGAAAAAATACCACTAAGTCGTCAGTTCCTGAAGATGGGTACAAGGTGGCCCGAAACATGTTGAGCAACTTGTATACAGTAACTTATAACGAAAAATAAATATAATACTAAGTGACATCCTGTTTGTTTCTTATTCCACACGATAATTCACATTCACCAAAATAATAATAATCATGTTTTTAAATTAGAATTTGTAGGACTGATTATCCGGAACTTAATCATTAGTAATGATTTACTTTCTCCTAAATAGAAAGTAAGAGGCACTTAACACAGGACCACCGAAAGTAACAGTCTTGCTTCTTACTTGTGACATTAAAAACTCCATTCCCGAAGTCGCACAATTTAACGGACATTCAGTAGTGACTCTAATTCGAATCAAGTTTCGGGAACTTATGAGAAAGGGCAACTGAACACACGTGTAACACATGCAGGTTTAAGCCTTAACCCCATAATTCAAGTACACAAGGAAAGTTAAAGTCCCCCTTTCAACAGGTCACGTACAAAGACAATCTTTAAGCAAGGAAGAAGTAAAGTCAAACGGCGAGAGAAATCAGCAGAACTCCCAGTTGCAAAGTTTCTGAGTTTCGACCCTTGGCGCTATCAACCCGGAAATTATTAGATAGTCACGCCGAAGATACTTATAACTCCAAGTTTGAAAATCTGAAGTACTAATAGGCCTACATTTGTAATAGGATCACTCAAAATCCACCCACTCTGAAAGCGCGTACCGTCGCTAAGCTAACCAGCAATCTACAGTCTCGAAACCACATCTCAGTAAAGTGACGAATGATGGTTCCAAACCCTCTCACCCACGGCCAAAATTACCAAAATTTGGCTGCTCTTGAATAACCAATTAGAAATAGTCTTCATAAACGACAATGCTCGTTTGTCTCACGGATTCTGAAACACGGTTGCGTCGAAATATTTGCATCATGCAATTCTAGTTATTCTTTGAAATTTTTTAAAATTGTTTTCTACTTGAAGGGTTTAACACGTGTAAATAATTTTGTTTAAATTTTTACGTTTGCTACACATTACACGGTGTAGAAGAAGTTATCTAGAAGCTTTTTCAGACTGCAGGATGGAAAAGTAGTATACATATTTAAACCGAACTATGGTGTGAGTAATAAATTGCAAGTTTTGCTTACCACAGTACAAATTGGACAGTTGTACTCCAATAGATTTATCTATCAAAGTGGTTAAAATGTATAAATTAACAATTTAATTAAATATTACATCACTTAGTTTATTTATTTCAAAATAAACATAACACATATCGATTTGATAAATGCACTCCATACCCAGAAATATTATTGTATAGACGATGGTAAAAGAGCTGCGAGCAGCGAAAACCACCGACAAAGAAGTAGAAGGGCATAATATCCTGCCCCACAAATAACGTGGCATACACGAAATGATATTTTTCGCCAAATGTAGATTTATGCTGCTCCAGATTATTACTGCGTTTTTACCTCATTATACGTTGCCTAGGGCAGTGGCGTTGAACATCGCTTCGCGGAAATCTCAAATTCTATAGGCTAATTCATGGGTTCAGCAAACACATCCATTTGTATTTTCATTTTTTGTTCCGTGCAATAGTCTATGATTATAAACTGAGCCAACTACTTGCACTGTTCTATGCCTTTTAAAATATTTATTCCCATAGAATACTTTAAAAACATATAACTTTGATTAAAATTATTCACTATGACTCCTACATGTTTCGGTCGCTACACGACCATCATTAGGGAGTATTAAAATAATTTTCCTATATGAAGTTGCTAGTATTTGTTCCGTGATGTGGCGGCATGCCGCCACATCACGGAACAAATACTAGCAACTTCATATAGGAAAATTATTTTAATACTCCC
>Ga0123357_10008455_pt1 | contig 12857 bp, 9 predicted proteins | sample TergutEmb28metaG_FD_89873 | JGI IMG/M metagenome (GOLD analysis project Ga0123357, IMG submission 89873) | Embiratermes neotenicus P4 segment gut microbial communities from Petit-Saut dam, French Guiana - Emb289 P4 | ecosystem: Host-associated > Arthropoda: Insects > Digestive system > Gut ... | reverse complement strand
TGTGTATTGTTATAGTTGAATTGTTTATAGTGTAGTTAGTGAACAAACAAGTATAGTTGTAGTTGTGTGGGGGGGGGGGGGGTGGGTGGAACTGTAGAAGTGGAATACCATACACTTATAACTTACCCTCATGCCGGACAATGTGAGGTTTTTGGGTATTCACTAGCTTCTTCATTCTCTCATTCAAATGAGGCATTTTCTCCTGCTGTGACTGCTCCTAGAATAAACCACCACAGCCATGTAAATGTTTTTACAGACACATTCAAGTTGCATCTTGCAGCATAATCAATTGCTCTGAGCACAGAATATAACTAACTCACTACAGACAATTCCGTAAGACACACAACGAGCAGTATTAAAGTTGCATGCTTTCTTAACCTTGGCACTAGATGGAGGTGAAAGACTAACTTCACTCCTCAGCCACCTTCCAAAGTATGCAACAGTAATTGGATCTTACCAGTTTAACTGATGGCACACTCTTATATGACACAACAGGTAGAAGATGTGGGATGTTATTGGTGTCCACATTCTCTCTTCCCTTCTGTTCCACTAAATGTGGGCTCTGGAAACAAGAGGTACATCATAAAGTGCAGAGGAAATTTGGGTTTATGAGCCAGATGCAGCCCAAGTGTTAACATCAAATTGTGTGATAATCAGTGCTTTATAGAATGGTAAATCACATCAGGAGTGCCACAAAGAGATGCAAAAAAAAACATGACAAATATAGAACAGCAAAAAGATACACTCCAGTTTAAGCAGCAGTTCCAAAATTTGTTCTTTGTAGTGTTCCTTCATTGTATTTTGTTAAATATAAACAACACTAAAAAATGAATGAAATGAAACCTTCAGAACCTAATGAAATCTATACTTCCTACAATGTATCGACTTCTTGTATCTTAAGCCATGTAATGACACTACTGTCATCCAAATGAGGAATTATGGTGGGGCAAATCAGCACAAATCCAAGTCATCTATCAACTTTTGGTGCATATTTCTCATTTAAACATTTCTACTCTGTAACCAGCCGCCAAATTAAATACAGAAGACGCAATGATACGTTGCTTGGCTAAAGCTATCATACTTTGACAGGAGAGTTTTGCTGTGGTAGAATGACAATTACCAGGGAAACGCTAAAAAAAAAAAAAAAACTCATAGTAAACCCTGCTGCAGGGCCACTTCTGCTGCCACAATTCTACTGCAAAGGCACCTCGGTTGAAGCCAACAATCTGCAGTGAGAAGCTCACGTCTAATTATAAGAGCTGTGATGGAATCTTTGTACTCCTCACCCAATATTTTTTGGGTGATAAAATTGAGAAGAATGAGATGGGCAGGGCATGTAGCACGTATGGGGGACAGGAGGGGCATATACAGGGTTTAGGTAGGGAAACCTGAAGGAAAGAGATCACTTGGGAAATCCACGTTTAGATGGGATAATATTAAGATGGATCTTCAGGAAGTGGGACATGGGGGTATGAACTGGATCAAGCTGGCTCAGGATAGGGACAGGTCCCAGACAATTGTGTCTGTGGTAATGAACCTTTGGGTTCCATAAAATGTGGGTAATTTCTTGACTAGCTGAAAACCTGTTGGCTTCTGAAGAAGGTCTCTGTTCCATGAAGTAAGTAAGTGGCAGAATCTTACGTAGATCTTTCCACAGTATGTTACCTGGGTTGTGCAATGAGAGCAAAATTACAGAAAGTAGGATAATTAAGAAGGCTTGTTATTTATGTACATGTCCCCCATTCATACTCATATCATACAACTTCTACGCATAAAAGTTGGGAAAATCTTGTGTGCAACAAATACTTTTGAATGTTGTACAGGTTGCAAAGAATGCAAATGGATTAAACAGGCTCAAAACTAAACCAAATGGTATAATTAGGTACTATCAATGGTGCTGAATGATGAAGTCATTTTACAGTCTACCGGTTCTTCACCTGGCATATGGCTGGTTTCCATTTCAATATCAGGACATGGATAAAAAGGTAAAATTTAAAGCAGGAATAACACTAAATTAAGAAATTAAAGTTTGCTCATGTAACTGAAACAGGCAGGTGGACAATGAAGATTTGAATTATAACCAAAAATTCAACTGCAACATTTGCCCACTGCTGTGCTGACAGCTGTGTTTACCACACACATCAGCAAGAGAATGGGACAATTTCGTTCACCCACACACACACATACACACTATAACAGCTACTAACAGGAATATAACACCACCCTTTAAACACACCTTCTCAATCCTAGACATGGCAGCAGGTCTTGACATCACTGCAGCGTCTCTATCCACCATCATTCTCTTTGGTGTTCCTGTATGAACCAGGATTGGTTTCACAGTGGTGATTAGTGATGGAGTTGGAATGTTATGAATATATGCTCCCACAGGGCTCACAATTTTCTTATAATTCAAAGGTCTTTTACCAGGTGTCACAACTGTAGTGGGTTTTAATGAACATTTCTTGTCACCTCTGACAGCAGTCAGTTTTGGAATAGAAGAAGCATGAGACACAGACTTCACTGGAATCTTGAAAGGACTTGCTTTATCATTCCCGACAGTCTGACAAAGTTTCACATTCACCGTAGGTGACACAACAGCTTTTAGTTTACTGTGTAACTTCCCAAAAGGCACACTCTGTGGTTTCACACACAAATTGTCATGGGCCTCACCTACCAACGCAGTTTTAACATTATCACAGACCACACCACAAGAGGATGGTTCAGGATTCTTGTGTGATACAGCAGAGGTAGAAGTCTCAGGTCTTGCATAACCACCAGCGTGATTCTCACTGCAGGTCTCAGTATCATCTGTAACATGGTGATGGTTCTCACCCTCATTAATACCCTCCCCAAAATCTTCAAACTCTGACATCTCACATAGTGGCTTGTGACCAAGAGTCTGCTTGTCTGTCATGTCAGGGCATTCTTTGTCATTACCGCTGAGAGGGTAATCCTTCCCATACTTCCACAGCATTTCCACCTCCTCTAATGTATCATTGAACCCTTCTGCAGAACACCACTGCTGGTTCTTCATATCCTCAATGTCCCTCCTGTCATTATCATTGAGGTCATTCCTGGCATCCATTTCTCGACAGCATGATCCCCCATTTGAGTGTGTGCTACCATCAATCACAGAGCCCTCTTGAATACCAGATAACAAACTATGGTCATCTTCCTCAACATCTGCATTTCTCAGATCCCTACCAAGGGACTCCTCATGTTCTTGACCCTTCTCTTCAAATTCACCACAAGCTTCTTCTGGTAAGTGATGAAATACCACTTTCTTCTCCATATCATCACATTCATTGTGCACCAACAGAAGAGCAGATGAAGATCTGCACTGCAACTTCTCCTGGGCATTTTGAGAACAAATATCATTGTTTTCTCTTAGTCCCACATTATTACTACTACTGTCAAAGTGATCACCACTTGCATGTTTCAAAGACGCATGATAAAGAGCAGCTGCAGATAGAATAGACAGAAATCCTCCATCCTCATCAGCACTGACTGTGGCATTCCCTATAGTAGCACAATTTCCATCAGGTGCTTCAATTATGTCTTTATCCCTTGATGCCTCCAAAGAGTCCTCAGGTTCCGAAATCAGTGAATATTCACCTGCAATGTAACTATATGACACATTACTAGGCAGGAAGACTTTCTGTTCTGGCACTTCAATATCACATTCTGGTGAGGGTGGTCTAGCAGGAGCCATAAAAGACATATCACCCAGCTTATGATTATGGGTGGTACTACCCTTGCTTGCCTCAAAGGGCAGAGAAACAAGTGCCTGATCAGTCATTTGTTTACCAAAACAACATCCAAGATCACTGACAGAAATGCTCTGACTCAACAAATCATGATATCCCACTGATCCTACAAAAGGAGAAGTAAAATGCTTATCATCTATCGCCTCTGAAAAGTGAAGACTTCCTGACTTCTCACTTGGAGTATCAGGTACCAGTGGCTGAAAATCCTTACCAATTGATTCAAATCCATTGGAAATGATGCCTGAAGCATCTTCATTCAAAAACTGTTCATTTTCATTGGCAGGAATATCCTCATCCAATGAAAAGTTTTCCTGATCATCATTCAAAGTTATTAAACAATCATTTGTGGTTCCAAGTAATAATGTTTGCTTACAAGATCCAGAGACACCAGAAACCTGTTTCTTGAAGCGTCTCAGCTGTTGTGTTTGTGCCTCATGCTGCTCCATTTTCTCAATCAATAAGCTTCGTGCCTTCCTGTCCTCATCTGACATCTGCTGCCTTTCACCTGTAAACGCACAAGGTTCCATAGCCTCTTTGGAAGTTGTCATCAGCACTAGAGACAATTTTGACGTATCTTCCACCAAGCTGTCATCCAATTTTGACAATATTGACAGTGACTCATTTGATCCCTCAGAGTAATCTGAGAGAAGGTCCATGATTTCCCAGGGTGCAGGCTGTTCCAGATCTGAATACCTGGGAAATGAAGCGTGTACTGGTGTGCTCTGCATGTCCATCCCATAAGCACGCCCTTCTTCTTCTGCAATTATCTTGAGGCCACTATGCAACTGTTGACGGGTACAGCGTGGAGTGGGGTACGGAGAACCATTGTACCTACTTAACTCTGGACTAGGTGGTGGTGCTGGCGTTTCTGCTTCTCTGCTGTCATCATTCACATCACAATCCAACAGTACATCGAAACTTCTATTTTTTTGTGCCTGTGTCAGATGTTCTTTGCAACTGAGCATTTTTTCCGGCACGGTGACGTTCTTCCACGTATCTTCTTTTCCTGTAATGACATTTACAATGTAATTTGATGTTTATAAGATGAAAATGAATGATGACAGATACACACAGTTACACTGCCTTGCATGTCACTGGACAAAACAAACCTTCAACATAAGCAGCGTACACCACTGTTTCTATGAGTTTTCTAAGACAGAACATTGTAAATGTAAAATCCAGTAAATTTACATTCTCAAGTCAAAAGAATGAAATGAAAATTCAGAAAACCTTCAATTTGGGAAAATTAATAAATTTGGTTAAAATATGTCTGCATAAAATCCAGATAAATGTATAATGCAGAAATGCAAGAAAGAGTTTTATTGCATTCAAACAGGAAGCACTATTGTTTGCAACCAGAAGAGACACAACCACCACATTTGTCACATATTTAATCTGACTGCAGTCTCTGCACTGGAGACCTCATTAAATATATTACATGTGGAACTCAGTTTCCTCTGAGTTCTTCTGGATCTTGGCAAGGATACCGTGGACAGTAAATGGTACAGTAACATCATTCACAGCAACACTCCCAATTTGATCACGCAGAAAAGACTTTCCAGGCATGTGCACTGCCCAGTAATGTTAAGAACACCATATTATGTGTGCACTGACTGATTATGATGAAGGATCAGTGGGAACTATTCAATTTCTGTGATCTACATACTGTAGCAAGTTTATGTGATGCTCAACTTAGATGGGGTTTAGTGCATCCATAACAGAGGTCAATGAGACAGACTACATTCTAGTTGCACAGATCTTACAAGGTACTTTACCTGCACAGATGTCACCCAGTGATTCGTTCCTGCAACATTAAAAAAAAAACATTCAGTGAGACACCACAGAACACTTATGAGGATTACACATCTTCTAACGTTCGTTACGACACACAAGGGGCAAGCTGCATTTTCAACTATAGAATGTTGGCAGTACAATGATATACAACTTCTTATAACTCAAACACATACCTAACTTAACTGTTTGTGACAGAACTCAGTTCCCCACCACTAACATTCAGACAGACACCTGCCACTTGACTCAACCCCAAACCAGTTCCATCCAATTCACATTTTCACATGCAAAATTAGACATCTGGCCAATGTAATGCGAACAGCTCTTCAAAGCCAGAAATTCAACTACATAATGCATAAAAATTCAGTTCCCACCTCACAGAAAAGTGTCTCCATTACGATGATCAAAATGTCATGTTATGTTATGTTATGTTATGTTATTTTACGTTGTGGTTAGGGAAATAATATCAGTTTACCGTGTGAATTCAACAGAACGTATAAAAATGTGGGGTGGGCAAAATTCAGTTTCTGAATGTCAAAGCAGGTGAAACATACAGATGTAATGGTGCTTTAAATGGTTAAATAAAACACAGTTACATATGAAGTTTCTTGAATTCTTAAATCATGTTACAAGCCAGTGCATTCTTTACACAATTGATTTTCTCCAGATTGCTCCTATCCAACTACACATTTCCCATTGTTTCCCAAAGCAATGAAACAAACTATAGCAGCCACACTATAAGGAATTCAGCCTTGTATTTTTATAGAGAAGGCTAATGCAAATTCAGCGTTACACTTATTATTCTTTATCCAGCATTTTTCTGTCAAGTTTAACTCCATGCATAGATGAAACTGCTGGGGATATTCTGAGCAGATTTTAATGTAACAGATCAACCGTTGATCATATATTGCATATTCATTAAACACCACAGAGAAAATGAAAATACTATGGAGCAGTACATCACTTTTTACTAGATTTCAAGAAAGTCCATGATTTAGTTAGGTGAGAGGTTTTGTATGATATGTTCACTGCATTTGGTAGACCAATGAAACTAGACTGGAGAATAAATAAGTCTTTAAATTAAGCCTATAGTAAGGCCACGACAAACAAACGTTTGTCTGATACATTTCTTATTCAGAATGGTTTGAAAGCATGAGTTAATAGCCATTGTTTTTCAATTTTCCCTGACACTAAGCCATTAGGAAGATCCACGCAAACTAAGATGGACCAACAATGAATGAGACACATCAGCTACTGGTCTGTGCTGATGACATTTATTGCATTCAATCATAAATACTGTAAAGAAAAACACAGAAGATTTATTAGTCACTAGTAAGATAGTCTAGAAATAAGTACTGAGACAAGTACATGGTGCGACAATTTAATTCCCAGAATGGCTGTGAAAGCAAAATTTGCTTACCTGTGCACTAGCAGCTGCTGTCGCCTTCAAAACATGCTCCTTGTGAAGCTACGCACTTTGTGAGACGATGGTGTCACTGCTGGAAACAGTCTTGAAAATTGTTTACCGGAATACCTTGCTGTAACATTTTCATGTTGCGTCGGACGTCAAAAAGGTCAGCAAATCTTTGTCCCTTCAGGGCATTTTTTATTTTGGAAAGAGCCAAAAATCTCAGGGGCTAAGTCAGGTGAATAAGGTGGATGGTCCATTTTTGTAATGGAGTTCTTAGCCTGGAACTTGCGATATCTTAACGCATCATGCGCAGGGGCATTGTCATGGTGGAGAATCCACTTATCAGACAAGAGTCCGGGTCTTTTCCTCCGAACACACTGTTTCCCTGTTCATATTCAATTCTTTTGTTATTACTCTCACACCTACTCTTCGATCTGAGCGTGCCAAGGTTTGTACTCTGTCCTCATTTGCATCTGTCCTTTGCATTTTTGGCTGCCCACTTCTTGGTTCAAATTGCACATCTTCTCACCCTTCCTTGAACCGCCTGTGCCATTCAAAAACACTCCATTTCTTTATAGTGTATTCACCATAAGCCACTGTTAATAGGGCTAACGTTTCACTAGCACTTTTACCAATCTTCACATAAAACTTGATGTTTATCCGCTACTCCAGGTTCTTGTCGCTCATTTTTCCGCCAACCGTATATCACAGACACGTACTACTTCCTCTGCTGCTCGGAAACGAACGACTCATTTGGTTTGTGGCTCACGTAAACGCAAGTTGGAACATGTCCAAACGTGCTGGAGTACACGAGTTTGTCTGACTCAACACCCCCAGCAACACGCTGCGACTATTCTGGGAATTAAATTGTCGCACTTTGTATGTACATATTTGAGTCTCATGAACAGAATACAGGGCAAAATTACTACACAAAAGAAGATAATATATCCTTTGAAAATGAGACAAAGTTTGCAAGTTTGGAAACACTGCTAACAAATCAAAATTGCATGCATAAAGAAATTATGAGTAGATTAAATTCAAGGAATGCCTATTACAATTTAAACCAGAGTCTTCTGTCCTTTTATTTGCTAACTAAGAGTAGAAAAATTAAAATACACAGAACTACAAAGTTTTAATAAATCAGACCATACACTGTACCTAGGCAAAATCCCTAATAATCCATGTTACATCAGAACTCCAATAAGTTGGGTTTCAAAGGCCATTTTCAACTAGTCACACAATATGTAGACAGAAACGTACATAACTACGTACATGAAATACAATTACAGTAATACACTGCAAAATTATACAGAATGTTCTGCATAAGTTTTTCCAAACTTAAGGATGTTATTACACGAGTCATTTTGAGTAAAAAATGCTGTATCAACATATGCCTGATTATCAACTGTTATGCTGCTATGAGCATTTTAATGAACTGTACAGCAGTAACCAAAAATGTTTAAACTTATTTTATCATACTGTACAAATGAAAATAAAGTTATGTCACATTACATAACAGAATAAGGCCCTTTAATTCTCAACCTATAGTACAGTACATTCTGTGTCCGGTAACACCACAAAGCAGAGGTAACAATCAAGTCTCATTCTACTCTATGCACAACATGAAAAGAAAATTGTGTCATGTAATACCACAAAAGGCAGACATCAATGTTGAGTTATGTTACTAAATTAGTTATGTTAGTTAATGTAACTATATTAAAACACGGAAGGAAATCATGTTCTGATTAGCTACTATAAACAGATGTCAATTTTCAGTCATGTCACCCAGAGGCACAGTACCGTGTCTCTGCTCAGACCTTTCACTATATCCAACTCCAATCTAGAGAGGGCTGACCCTCACCATACTATGCAAGAAACCAGCAGATATTTTGACACAAACACTTTAATGAAATGCAAAATACATTGCTTTTAACTCTAATTTATTACATCCAAATACTGTAAAAATCTGAAAATATGCACATACAACATAGCACAATTTATTCCAAGACTATAGTCTGCACATATTTTAAAATTTTTGAAGCTTTGCCAATATCAATATATTTCATATCTCTTGTATCCCACTGTTATATAATCTAGCACTTCATTTGCATAACTGTATTTCATGTATGCAGTTACAGACACTTATACTACAATTGATGTGATTCCTTGAAAATGGCCTTTGACAGCTAAAACAAGTAAGAGTTTTGACTTAATACACACTAGTAGGGATTTTCCCCAAATACATTGTATTTTTATGTCTGGTTTATTAAAGTCTGAATCTTAAATACACAGTAAAATGTAACATTACAAAATACAGAACGACAATTTTGCCCGTTTTGTGTATGGGTGTGAAATGTGGTCACTGACAAAAAACAAGCCCCATCAACAATGTCAATGTCAACGTCATTCTTGTGAGTCAAATATAATACTTTAAAGTTTGCTCCACATTATACATGTGTCAACACAATGAAAGTTCTCCAACTCAACTGTTGTTGATACTGTGAAACAAAATGTCATTAATTAAATCCGCCTCAAATTCCATATAATGAACACATGAAAATTCAGCTCCCACTTCACAGTAACACACTACATCTCTGTTACAAAGCTGAAAAAGATAATGTGATTAATGCAACCAAGTCACAGATTCCTACAATTCCAGGGACACAAAATTAAAGACAAGAAGGTCCTTCATAAATTGAAAGTTTTTGACAGTGAAGTAACAAAATGTTTAAGGTTATTCCTTGTTGGAATTTTGTCCACACTCCCCATAGTTTCTGATATAAACCGTTACATTCCGTACAGTGGCTCTAAAGAATCCTCATACACTGACATATGGTAAATGGGATTAAACATTACTTGTGCCATCAGTAAGTAATAAGGGGCAAGGGGATTAGAGGGCTAGGATAATAAGCAGATGAAGAAGCATATCCTGTACAAATTATACAGTTCAGTGTCAGTAACATTTTTGTCTGCCTAGTATATGCACTTGTTTCCTTCCTGCCCACATAGGCAAAAAAAAGTTAGTTGTGGCCATTAGACCTCTGGGGTTTGAACACGTACCTCAGATGCTCATCAGAGTAGATACTACTTCATGTCCAGTCCATCTGAGGGTGGATAGAAAGCCAATTTAAAAATGCTAATATTTTATATGTGTGACAACTAGAACACCATACAAATTCAAAAAGAAGTCTTCATTGTTCTTCAAATCTTTACTAGATGAGAGGTGCCCAGAGAGGGGGAGAAAAATTATGTCTGTAATGATAAACTATAAATTCAAGGATAACATTTTTAAACTACATTTGAGTCTCACGTTTATTATAAGTATTGCCATCATCAAATTCTGTAACCCATGCAACTCCAAACCACTTACATTCAGCACAACACCATGGCATTTTTGACTGACTTGTACTTACTCTGATGTTCTATTTAATACTTGTGTCCGTCTTCTCATTGTCACAACCTTCCTAATTTCCTTTACTGTGATGGGCCCAAAAAATACTTCATCATCACTGCTACTGTAAGAATCCATAACCTCCTTGGCTCCTTCCACTGGCTAACAAATATTTGCAATACAAAAATAAACCAACAAAGATACAATCATCAGGAAAGTGACAACATGAACTTTTGTAGATAAATACTAACACATCAGGGAAACAAACTGCATTCAAAATTAATGCAGAAAACTTCCACTAATGCTTTTGATCTTGGTCAAGTTATCAAGATGGACAGATCTAACACAACATAAAGCGATTAAATTACACAATTAAAAGTATGTGGTGTGTGTGATCAGAAGAAATTAAGTGAAATAATACAAGGGTAAAGGGCAGAGGCTTAATTACGGACTAATTAGACTTAAATGCGGGTTAAAAAACTTCCATGATTTTAAAGGCAATACAAGGATTAGGCCTACAACATCCACATTGACGACGTAAGTAACTAATTTACAAAAGAAATTCAAGTTTATGGTACGCCCATAGATTAAACAATACAATGGACAATAAAAAATTTGAAAGGAAGAAATTAGGTCTGTAACCTTTACTTGGTCGCTAATCAGCCAGGCCAACTGCATTTTATACAAAATATCTGGAATGCATAATTCATCATACAAAGCCGTTACAACAACAACCACCAAAACATCACACTTAAACTCAAGCAAGATGTATCTGTGCCAAGTTATATATTTACCTGCCCTCCCGAAACAATTTCACACCTCCTAAGTCACACAATTACTATTAAACTTTTTAATACCCTTTCTGAGCACTAAAGAATTTGCAAATTTCTTCGTGGAACTCATACACACAGATTCAAACTCATCACTGCTGCCAACGCTAAAACTGATAACTTCCCTACAAAACCGTCTAATTACATTAAAAATGAGCTACGAAAATCACATTGTAATACAAAAATTATGAGGTTCGTGCTTTATTTGCGTGTTTTAAAAACATGACTAATAAGCCGTAAATTAACACGATTCGCTATGCATGTTATAAGAGTGAACTTTTGACAAATATCGCCTTACTTGGGAAGGAAAATGCTCGTCGCTCAAAGAAATCTTTGTCAGTGGAATGTATTTCTCCTTCTGTCCGCTTTCAGCAGCGATGCCATTTTCGCACTGCTGCGAGAAGAATGTTATTTTTGGAGCTATCGTACTACATACGTAGCGACTTACCTAAGGCTGTTAAACATAAAGCTCTTGCTATCTTATTTGCCGACGATACCAATATCTTAATAACAAGCCCCAACAGTAACAAGTTACAGAGCGATCTTAATATCTATTTTTTGCACAACTAAGTGGTTCGAAACAAATTTGCTATTTTTTAATTTTGACAAAACCCATTTTATTCAATTTAATAATGCAAGTAAATGCACCTCAGTTACAGAAATTAAATGTGAAGATGCACAAATGAGTAAAGCAAATGAAACAAAATGTATAGAGCTATATATTAATAATAATAATCTTTCCTGGAAAACACACGTAATTGTAATTTATTTGCATTCTATAAATCCAAATTAGGATATAATCCTGTGGATATAGACATTGTCACTTACATACTAATATAATATACATAGTGTTGGGAGAATCTTAGTTATAAATAGAGTGCAGCATTAAAGTACTTAAAACTAATTGTTCATTTAAATTCCAATGGAATATCTCTGTTAATTAAAATATTCCTTAATATTATAAAAGGAATTTGTAATTAAAGACCTCTTCAAAGCATTCCGAAACGGTAATATATCATTGGCTAAGTCTTTGATTTCGTGCTGAAGGTTGTTAAAAAGTTTGATTGCTGAGTAGTACACTTCCTTTTGAAACTTTGTTAAATTAGCTGTAGGTGGATGTAAGTTGGTTTTAAATCTTTTGTGAATACTGTGGATCTGATTGTTTGTATGAAATAAATGTTTGTTTTTTACTACATATATTGATAATGAGTATATATATTGGGAATTAGGTGTGGTGTTTCTAAGTTTTTGAACAGTTCCCTACATGAATCTCTCGGTCTTGAACTTGTAATGATTCTAATCACCCTTTTTTTAATTTTAAAAATCTTATCACTATATGGTTGATTTCCCCCAAAAATTATCCCGTAACTTATAATTGAATGTATGTATCCAAAGTAGACCATTCTTAATGTTTCTAAAGACATTATAGCTTGTATTGTTCGAATTACAAAACATGCTGTATTCAATTTGGACATTATTTGGTCTATATGAGCTTTCCATGATAAAGAGTCATCGATAGTCAAACCTAAAAATTTTGTATTTGATGAGCTTTTGATGCAATTACCCTGGTAGGTAGGTTTCAATTCACAATCCCAGCTATTTTTCGTATTAAATTGCAGGTAATTTGTTTTATTGTAATTTAATGTTAATTGGTTTACTTTGAACCA
>Ga0123357_10008454_pt1 | contig 12857 bp, 8 predicted proteins | sample TergutEmb28metaG_FD_89873 | JGI IMG/M metagenome (GOLD analysis project Ga0123357, IMG submission 89873) | Embiratermes neotenicus P4 segment gut microbial communities from Petit-Saut dam, French Guiana - Emb289 P4 | ecosystem: Host-associated > Arthropoda: Insects > Digestive system > Gut ... | reverse complement strand
TTTTTTTTTATTAATTATATTTTTTAAAATAATAAAAAAACAAAGCAGAAAAAAAACAGAGCTTCGCTTCCTCACCCCACCAGCGCCCCCCCCCCCCCCCCCCCCCACTTGTAAACTTTCTGATTTCATATCGCCATTGCTTCCAACGTTGCGGCATGTCGAACTTAATTGAGTGCGACATTAATACCCAGTTAATGTGGGGTGCTGAAATTTTGTGTGTCATAAAACATTTTTTTTTCGGGCATGTAGTCCTGTTATAATAGGCCTACATGACTAACATTTCGTACTTATTAAGAGTGACAAATATGGCTACAGCGCGCAATTTGCCTGTTATGCCGAGTAAGTTTAATGCCGTCGTTAGCTATGCTAGTTTAATGTATGTCCTCTCCTGTAATTATTAGTTTATTGCTCTTAATAGCTCATCATATATGTAGCGTATATTAAAATGTTTGAAGAAGAGTAGGCATCATAATTTCGTCCCAGAGCATTTCGAATGTAGGCGCTGTGAATGTCGGGAAATTGATCAGTAAAATAACGTATATAATTATTACATAGTAATGTAATGATAATTCCTCACATATATTAAACATTTAAAGCCCAACAATAAGCATATGTACCCATGCAGTGTATTTATGTGTTGTACGTTCTTCTCAGAATATTTCGTATGCACAGTTCACCGGTTGATCGATATAATGGACATGTCTGTGTTCCCTGTGAGGTAGGAATTGAATTTTTGTATGTAATTTGATGAAAATCAGTCTTCAGAGTGTTGAGGTATTCGACGAAAAGGAGTCATATAAGTTCTTGAAGAAAGTCTTGTTTTCGTGCTTGCAGTATATGTATATCACCCATTGTCTACATGTACGTTATCTGCCAGTTAAAAAAGGGTTATGTGGTTGACGCATATAGGAAAACAGCGCTAAAATTGTTGCATAAATGTAGTGGGTGCAGTCTGTATTGGTAGAAAGTAGTACCTGCAGAACGGGGATCCGCGTCTTTTCTTTATGTTCGCAGTACTTAAGAACAGTGCATGCGGTTTGACAAGGTTTGCAACGGCAAATGTACATCATGCTGTGGCCGTGTTTGTAGCAACGACGCGTGGGTTTCGGCAGGACCAATTAGCCTCTGCGCAATTAAAAATTAACTTCCTTTATCCATTTACTTAGTGCCAGGAACGATGCCATTACACAAGATGTTTGTATTATCGAACATGTAGTGGGCCTTTGATTTTTGCTAAAAGGATTCAAGGTTACATTCAGGCTTCTAGTGTCAAATGTGGTGATTGACTTACAGCAAAGGAAACGATGTCTTGTGTATACTTCCTAAAAGAGGGAAAAAATACAGTACGTTATTGGTCTTTATACATGGAATTTTTAGGCACGTTTGGAAATTTGCGAAATCGACTGAGATTCGTTGTATATGTCCGTCCGTCCTTATGGAACAACTCTGTTCCTGCTAGACGGATTATTGTGCATATTTTTACTAAAATCTGTTGTGAAAATCGAGTTTAGGTAATATCGTATAAAAATAATGGGCACTTTACATGAATATATATATATATATATATATATATATATGACTGCTGTAGTTACTGACTTTACCATGGTTGTCTTTGTTAACGATGTTACCAATGTTTATGTGTTGCTTTGGTTACCTGCTACCATTGTTGTCATGGTTAGTAACGTTACCATTGATTAGGCTTACCAGTGTTTTTTAGCTTCTGTGGTTGCGCGAAGCTCCAGAAATGTTTCGCCCAGTGGACGTTTACTATTTTGTTTACGTATACAAAGGCAGGCCTCTGTGGTTTGAATTGTAAGGTATAACCCCAGTTGTGGTTTTCCGTATGTCTGGTGCCGTATGTTAGCATTCGAGCGGCGTACCGTTCGTATTCCCGTAACGATTTTATAACGACTTTAGTTTAAAAGGAAACGAATTTTGAACGATTTACTGCGGAGAATATGGATATAAGAGAGATTAAGTCACACGTGTTTGGAGGAAACATTTGATGTGTGACATTATTCATGTATTGTTGCGATTACTATAGCTACCAAAAGACTGTGAGCTGCGGAAATGTAGTAAACAAGAAATCAACACAAAGTTTTGTTTTAATCATGTTAGACTGCTTGGGAGTCAAAGGCATCGATGGAAATATGATATTGTAATGGATATTACGTAGTATGAAGATGTGAAGTGGAATGACTTTACTGTGCATAGGAACAAACTGTTCGGTATTTGCTAATTGCGATGGACCTTTTGCCTTTCGTAACGGTAGAGAATTTCTTAACCAGACCAATATTAGTCTACGGGATGAAGGAAGACTGTAGCCCGATTCTCTTTAGTAGGTTTGTTAGTCACTAGTCTGTCAGTAATCTGCCGTAGTCGGTATAGTGACTAGGCTACGTGCTGGACGAGCGGAGGATCCTTGGTTCGATTCCCGGTAAGGGGCGCAGATTATCCTTGCCATCACTATGGTCAGACCGACTGTGGCGCCTATCCTGCACCATTTGCCGTGGATGCCAGAAGCAAAGTGGTCGTGGTGTGAAACAAACCACTCGCCCCATCTAATAGTGAATATGAGAAAATAAATACGCTATACTTTCGTCCCCCTATATGTACCTACGTCATACCTGATGTGGTATTGGTTACATCAGCACGCGCCACCTTTGCTCTTACCATCTACCTGAGAACCTCTGCTTACATCTTGTGATAGTCCTCTGTAGATATGATTTTAGTGTCATCGTTCAGAAACTTTTTACTGTTTGTTACAGGGTAACGAACACATTTCACAAAGTATCGTTACATGAACCAGTACTGACTCACTGACGTTACTTTACCCGTTCTTACGTCGCTTCTCGAGTACGGCAATCGCTTCAATGCCCGTCCTTTCTTTTCTTGTATTACTTGTACTGGGTTTCATAATTTGAAGAGTCTGCGTAATGTCAACATGCCAAACCCACTTGTTTCACTGCCAGTGTTTTGATCAGTATTGATTCGAGCTGCAGTTAAATCGGGATAGCATATATTCGTTTCTTTTTTGTGTTGTCAGTGTAGGCCTGTATATTGAATGTATGCCTGCAACAGTGATTCTGAAATTGTGTTTGACGTTTGTTTTCGTGGCTGCACTACTCTACGGATGAATTGGGAGAGCTGGTATTTTAGTGGAATTTATTTCTGCGCATGAATGAGAGTTTGATGGTTTAAATGCGTTCCTAGGTTTGTATTTTTGCTTTACATCCATGTCTTTTTATCTTTAATGCATTTGATCATCTGACGGAACTGCAGTAAATTACAGTCCTTTGTATATTGGCATGCCGTAGTGGAGCTATTGCGTACAAGTAAGAGTAGAGTTCAACCCCAGAACAGACCACGAAGACCCAAAGGGGAAGTAGAGGGATAGCTCTACTCTTTCTTTAACCTCGGCGGTAGATGGGTGTGGATGATTAGCACCACGCCCCGGTCGCCTTACCCCTGGGAAAGACCCGGTAGCCATTGTAAGGGAGACTGGGTGAGCCCCAGGATCGGTATCGAAGGGTGCGTAAAATCTCGGCCCTACCGGGATTCGATCCCCGGACCGTCCATCTCGTAGCTAGTCGCTATACCGACTGCGCCGTCTGGGCCCTGCATACATGTACTATTGCATATAGGATTGAATTCGGCCATTAAAATGAGCAGTATAGTTTTGTGAGAGGAGCAAATTCAGCTGCTCCTCGTAACTATGGCGGTAATGACCCGAGCTAGCAACTCATGAAACTGCCATCAACAACAATAACCACTAGCCTCTGTGCTCAAAATTCTAGCCGAAGGGTGGGTTGGGATTTCGGTGATTTATTTTGTTTGCTAAAAGTGTGGTTGCCCGCCGAATGAAAAGTGCAGGTTCGGTCTGGATTCAGAGTGTGAAAGGAAAATGGAATCACTGACTTGGTAGTGAACAACGGTACAGTGCAGCTTGCTGTTCATTCTGTCGTTTAATGTTACGAGTGTGTTAAGGAATTGGATGCTTGCTACGAAACAGGATTTTCACTGGGAAAACAGTTGTAATTCGGTCACTTAAAAGGTCAGGAAAATATAAAGAACGAACTGTAATTATTACGACTTTCAGTGCACCTCGTTTCGCTGTTTACTAACGTTACCGTGGTTACTGGACGATGTGGCGAAGAGAAAAGTTTCTTTTTCCAGAATCGAACCCCGGTCATCAAGCACTCAGCTATTCGCTTATTGGATGAGCTGTCGATAAGTATTGTCTTAAAATTGTCTATCATGTGGGGTGGTTTATTTCCCCTTAGCCTACCCAGGCATCCATTGTTAACAACGAATTTCGTAGTACAGAAACCCAAGAGGCGACACTGCTTTGGATATGATTCCGAGCCGGTTACCATCCGCCTACCATTTTCACAGTCCATTTTCCTAAGTTCCAACTTACGGTTGTAGGCCTACTGTGTATTTATTTTTTAGTTGGCAGCACCGTGTTATGTGTAGTATAATTACTTTACAAGTGTACTGTTTGTGCTTGTCCTTGTATGCGTAAACGGTTAGTGAAAGGTACTGTTGTGTTCTTCTTATTGACTTTGTACCTTGAATGTAGAGTCTGGCACTAAAAACTCACTCTAAACAAATCACGGAATTGTTTGCTTTTGCTTTCTTTTGTTGAAAAACAAGCATAGGTTCTCTCATGTTCGTGTAGGTGATAAAAAATTTGTTTCAGAATGTGTGTAACGTTTCGCTGTGAATTTATGATGTTGCGAAAAAAATGTGCCCAATTATTCTGGTTGCACTTGTAGAACGCCACGCCAACCTTAACGTCATGTAATGGTACTTGGTGGAATAAAGTAGAATTTTCTGCAGACCAGTATCTGCTAGTCCGACATTCGCTTTTCCACTGAGATGAAGTCAAAGCTTCGTCACAAAATAATAGAACCTGGATGCATCACTACCTCGTATCACATGGAAATACCAGTTCGCAAAATTCCCTCTTGGTTCACGATGTGTGTCGTGGAGTTAGTGAGCCACAGCTGTTTTGTGTGGCTGTAAGTGCAGTACTTTTGCTGAAATTCGTGCTGACGATACAGACACGCCCTTTTGCTGCGCAAATCGAACCAACGGTTTTTTTTTTTAGAGTAGCCTCCAATCTAGCACCCATTTTATCTAGGGTTTCCTCAACGCTTGAATTCTGTATATATTTCTTTTGCTTAGATTTGATCCTGTTGCTCCAAACCTTTCCACGCTTTTTAAAATTGTCATCGAGTTTGCACGTGGTCGTCAGGAAACTTCCGTCCGAATTTATGACATTTATTTTAGGATCGGTGTTCAGCGTATACACTGCAGAAGCGTATGACGTGACGATACCTACTGAGAAGGAAGAATGACTGACTTGTCTAAGACTAAACTTACGCAACAGATCGGTTAGCGGCGTCGCGCTGAGGCAGCCAATGTCGATGCGAAAGGTTGGCCGTCAGGAAGTTACCAACGATGTGGGCAAGTCAGCTACGGAAACTCTATCGCCATAACCGTGGCTGGTGTGCAGTGTATATGTGGGGCACATTTGGAATAATTTCTTGGAACTTATGGCTTATGTATGTTCTTATATTGTGTTTGATAGGGTCCCCCAGATTGTCTAATATGTTGCAGCGGTTGTTACCCATGTTATTCTTGGTCTTCGAAGTGACCGTTTTAAAACGAGTATCCGAATTAAAATTCTATATCTGCTCCTTGTCATTTCCATGCGAGCTTCATACCCAGTCCGTTGGGGACTCTAAAATTTTATTTTCCAAATTGGCCCTTTCTGTGCCGGTTAGTCGTGCAGTAAAAGTGTCTCATGCAAGATTGTAGGAATGAAAGTAGGTGTAACGTTTATTTGATATGGGAAGTCTGTTGTGAATCAGAGTATGGACGAGACTGGGAGCCGTGCAACACCGCAAAGTGGTGAGTGGGTAATTAGAGAAGCTCGGGGGATTTCTGACTAATTAACTCATGGCACTAGCCGTGATCCGCCCGGAGACACCCTCGCGGCTAAAAGCGACTCACATCTCAGCGGATGTAAGTGGACTTCCCTACCCCAGCAGTGGGAACTGTCCTTCCTTAAAGTTTAGTTACTGTAGTTCATGGTTATGGGTGTCTCACAGAAACTATAGTTCTCAACGATTGTTACTGTAAGTGGATTTTAATACTACTCAGACCTCTCAGACACGTTTTGGCTATATGATATTGAACGTAGGGCGTTAGTCCGTAATACTGTTGCTGCTTATTCGGAAGGTTATGGTTTCCGTTCTCGGCACGGAAACCGGTTATCCTGACCGAGAGTTTTCGTGGTTTATCACAGTTCTTCCATATAGTTGCCGGGACAGTGCGTCAAAATAAGGTACCGCCTCTTTTTTACATATAGGCCTGAAAAGAAGAATACTTACATGGATGTCAACCAGCAACAGAGAAATTCGCATGGAACAGAAAAACAGTTCATCATATTATTGGACACAGACGGTATATGTGCGTTTTATTTAGCGACGATGGCAGTTGAATTAAATTTTAGTGTGGAGCATTGTTGGAATTATACTGAGGGAGAAAAACAGAAATACACGGAAAGAAAACCCTGCATCATTACCACTTTGTCTACTACAAATTCCACACAGACTGGCCTGGAATCGAACTTTGGCCAGAGCGATGAGAGGCCAGCAACTAATCGCTTGGGCCATTTCAGGGCGTGGACGTTGGAAAATATCTGTATTGGGCAGTGTGCTAGGTAGGTTTTCCACTTTGCGTAATTAGCATACGTTCTTGTACGTTCTCATTATACGCGTATGTTGATATAAAGTTGTGTTGGTAAAAAGAACATGATATCAGTTATGTGAAAGTCTAAGCCTTTACCGGAACGTTGGAACACGCCAAGCTGAGGTATCCGCTCAGGTTCCGTCTGCGTTCTTATTTTTGTCAACACCAGCAAAGAAACCAAGAGTCGTTCTGCCGGAAGCAGACGAGACAAAGGACGTAAGCATTCCCGAATTATAACTACTAGTGTTACTGGGTCAGCTGAAGCTGAAGCACATGCAGTTTTATAAAGAAGAAATAACTCATAAACTTGAAATTAAGTAAGGACGATGACTGGTGAAGAAAGTTGCAGACTTAACGTGAAAATGTAAAGACATTTATGGTGTTGCAGTATCTTAAAACACCTCAACTCCTAGCTTTTAATAGTACCGTTACATTTGCTGAAACATTTTGATTCACTGGCGAAGGAGCCTGAGGGCGGAAAGGGGGCACGTACCCCTCTAAAATGTTGGATATTGCTATTAGTTCTCTCCTCATTCTACGAGTATTCCCCTTTTAAAAAGTTCCAATTGTTTGTGCGTAATAAGTTGATAGACGCCGATTCCGGTGGCCGAACGGTCTAAGGTGTAGGTCTGCGGCCGCTGGCTTGCTGGGTGGCGGGTTCGAATCCCGCCGGGGCATGAACGTCTGTCTGTTGTGAGTGTTGTGTGTTTGTCAGGTAGAGAGGTCTTTGCGTCGGGACGACCCCTCGTCCAGAGGAGTCCTAGCGAGTGTGTTGTGTCATTGTGATCTAGTGCAGTAATAACCTATGCACCGACTATGAGAAGATACATAGAGATAAGAACTACTACTACTACTACTACTACTACTACTAATACTCCTACAAGTGGATAGAATTTGTTTGTCTGTAGGCCTGCATATAGTAATTGATTCCTTATGAACGATACCCTACTCATACGTTAAAAGGGTTTAATGCATCAGCAAAAATGGCCATTATTTCCTGTAAGAGTTCAGAATGCTTTGAAAGTGTAAATTATAAATTTTAACAACATATCTGTAATCATTGCCCCAGTCCAGTTCGTCTATCGTGTGTTGATTGATTGATCGACTGCTTTTCTTCAGGTGCTCAGACATATTTCAGTTTTGTTTAGAATAATTCTTAGCTAATTTTCGAGCATGTAAGTAGTTAGAATGGTTACGTTGATTAAATATATTAATTTCCCCCCTCTCATGCACTGTTGCTGAGTCGCAACTCTTCTGTGTCGTCACGTACTGTGCCATTTTATTCAGTCGTCCTTCATTATCGCATTCGTTGAGCTCAGCCACAGTGTCAGTATTTTGCCACATTATGCAGCACGACACAGCAAGTGATTAGGCCTATTGAAATAACATTTTGTAGGTCCACTGTCACTGTATAACGTAACACAGGAAACCACATTTTCAGCTGAACGAAGCACCTCTCAGCAATGACACTTTCCTCAGAATGCAGACTGCTATATACTCAGTTTTCCATAGTTTGCAAATTTCTGTATGGCCAAGAGTGAAGCTGATGAAACACCTCCACCCGTTTCATGGTTCAGAATGCATGGAGCTGTACCTTCGGTATCCTTGTTGTGCGTATTCATAATGGTTTGTTGCGCAAGTTAGCTCGAGGAGTACCTTTCCTTAGGGACCAAGCATTTGATGAATTTCGAAGGGTCATTATCGCGTTCACCAGTGACAACCACTGGACTGCGCGGTATAGCAACTGAATATGTAGCGGAATACACGTATATTGATGCATTTCACGCTCCTTTTTATGGCAGAGGGTAACTAGTACCGCACGTGACAGTGCATTTTTGCTAACGAAGTGCTGTTATTGTCGCGTATTGTGTAGTCGTGCATGTACACTACCATTGTCATTTAAACAGTAATATCACAAATCTGTTAGCTGACAGTGACATTACACCGTAGGTTCTACTACTAATCAAATTACGCCTAATGTCTGTGCCTTTATTAACAGGTTTCAAAATTCACTTGTCACTCTGCGTTACGTTGGATACGTTAATACCAGTGTTCTTTACCTCAAAAATTGTGCCGCCTGTCCTCATACGCAGGAGAATTTTCAGAGTTACACTTTTCCATTCTCCAAAAACTGGTGACATCCTGAATCATGAAATATGCTGACAGTTTTGACTTTTTGATGACCGTGCATCTCAGTATAATTATCTCGGTAATTAACCAACTTGATGCGCAAAATTTTGTTTTACAATAAGTTTATTTCATGCCTCTACATGCCTCGTGCACGAGACGACCACCTATAGGTGTGATGATACCAGAGGCTGTGTAATGCAATTTTGACCTCCTGATGATGAGCAGATGTGCTCGAAACATGTAGAAGCATGAAATAAACTTATTGTAAAACAAAATTTTGTGCATCAAGTTGGTTAATTACTGAGATAAATATGCTAACAATTACTTCTACTAATGTTGCGTCACAATTCGTAGAATATTGTTTTATTCTAAAATTTTTACTTTTGCTACTACTCGTATATATACCTACTTATAGGATTTTGGACTTTTTTTGTTGTTCTTTTCTGCCACTACAGTGGTCACCAATAATAATAATAATAATAATAATAACGGGTGTCCGTAAATGGTTTTTCTAATTTCGATATTTTATTACTCAAAGGTATTCTTGGTTACCCGTTTAAAACACATACCAACAGAAAGACCATTTAAAAAGTTATGTGCCAATAGTTAGGCCTTTATAAAAAAAACTGAAGCAGCTGAACCAACATTAAACCGATATTCAGCCTCCTACCTCACGTTACGGAGAATTTCGTGATCAATTTTTACGCAGGGCTCTCTGATCCTCGTACCAAGCACGAACTGATGGTTAACTTGAGGGAATCTTCCTGTACTTTTGTATAAACTTTCCCTGCGCTGTAACAAAAGATTTCATATCATGAAACGTTAACACGCACAACGCTTTTCCGGCCCGGTCGTCATTTTACCGTACTTACGAACGTAACTATGCCTAGCGGTCACAATGCACAGCTCGCTTCAATTTCGCGTCAAATGAAAACCTTGAGTTCATCTGTCATACAGTTTGTATTTCGAAATATTACCTTAAACTAGCTCGTAGTAATGATATGAAAATTGGTTACCCTGGATTGTTCTCGTAATCTTCTTAATGTGTACGCAGTACCCAATATTATTGTGGGCCCGGTAGCTCAGGCGGTATAGCGACTGACTACGGGCTGGACGGTCCGGGATCGAATCTCGGTGGGGACGAGATTTTTCGCCCGTCCAGACTGGCCCTGGGGCCCACCCAACCTCCTGTAAAATGGGTACCGGGTCTTTCCCGGGGGTAAAGTGCAGCCGGGGCGTGCTGCTGACCACTCACCCCTTCTAGTGCCGCGGTCATGGAAGAGTAGAGCTATACCTCTACCCACCCCCTGGGCCACACCGGGCCTGTAACGGAATCACTTTACCTTTACCCAATATTATTACCATAATTAGTGTTTTAAGGAGAATGAAATTGGGAGACTTGCAGCGTGCGTGTCGCAGATAAATTCGTAGGAAATTTTAGGCTGAAAACCTCAAGGGATGATACCATTGGAGATTTCGGCGTTGAAAGAGGGGTGTTGGTGAAGTGGATTTATGAGCACGTGAGGCTATGGACTGGATACGAGTGATCAGGATGACGTTCAGTGGGGTACCATTTCAACACAGTAATGAACCTTTGTGTAAAAAAATTAGGGTTGCGCTGATGAGCTGTAAAGTTTTGAAGGGAATCCATGCATCCTATATGTACTGGACGTAACAATAATGTACCAGAAACGCTGCTTTGCCCTCTTCAGTTGTCGGTCTGCCACCGAAGAGAACCGAACTGGTCACGGGTCAGTCGTGTGTATATTTGCGTGTACAGGGCGCGGGTTATTAATGTACAGAATGTTGGAACTGGCCTTCTGACCCTCCATGTATGTATGTCGGTGCGGTGGATTAGGAGGCAGCTTATAGAGGTGGCCGATGTTTAGCTTCTTTCCTTAACAAGAGGGGTGACTGCGGTTTGATCACAGAGTGTAGTTATGCGTTAAATATGATTCTTAAAGTAAACAAACATTATTTCGCCCAAACAGCAGTAGCCGTTTGGCCTTTGTGATCAAAACATAGTGTTTTCTGTGCGTTGTGAACTGAATTATGATCCAGTATTTAGGTGAAGCTCATGCTTGAAATGGGTTACAATTTTTCCAGCATATATTGACAAAACTCATGAAGTTTGTTGTGACTGACGGCAGTAGGTATCAGTATTGATTTGAAAGGGGTTAACCGTTATAGCTTCTTACAGTGACGTTCGGCTGTGCTTAAATTAGTTACTGAGTGTCTTCCCTGATATTATTAGCCTGTGACATGAATTCTACTTTTAACTACATCAGCACCCCCGCGTCTTACTTACGTATCTTATCGACTTCTGTGACTGCTAGATTCTTTTGCCCACATTCAGAATGTACATTTCTTACATTTGCATAGTGAGGACCTGCATAATTTGTGCTCTTCACCAGATACTATTAGGCAATCGGATGAAGGAGGTGAAATAGATAGGGCACTGTAGCACGCGCGAGGAAGATGAAAAATATGTATGTTTTGTTTGTTACACCTGAAGTGTCAATGGAAGGACAGTAGTCGTATGGATATTAAATGAATAGTATGTGTGATGTGGACTGGTCACGTGGCTGTGGATGTGATCCAGTGGTGTATTCTTTCGAACACAGAAATGGGCCTGCGGGTTGTAGAAAATGGGGAAAATGTTTGACAAGCTGAGCAAAGATCAGTTCCTCAAGAACAGCTGTGTTTCGTGTAGTTCCGACCCACAATTGCTACACAGTGTACGATTGTTCAATCCGTTGCCTGTCCCATACACGCTATTGTTATGTGCATTGATTTGGTACTGTAGTGACTCGACAGCTTCCGTTTTTTGTCAATCTCATCGCTAGTAAGTGACTTATTGTTCAGTAGACCTGTTCGTTCATAGACGTCTCTTTATAAATTCATTCCCAGACGTTAAGTATTTTATCCCCTCTTACATGCTATTGTGTAAATGGATAAGCTGCACCAATCAGGCTTCAGCCAGAGTCGTATTCTCTGCCGTTCTGTCACTCGTTCATTGCCAGTGACGAACACTGCAAGCCTAATTTCAGCGTCTGAGATACGAATCTTTAAGCCGAGGAGCTATTCAATATGTATCTCATGGTCTTGCACGCCATCCGTATAAAATATTCTCACAAGTGATGAGAAGTAAGAGGGAGGAGGAACGGTCACCAGTATGACGGGTAGCTGCGAATATATTGCATAAGCAGTCGCGGACAGCCGACAAGGGCTGATCTTCCAGCTTGAGGGTTGGGCGAGGTGCTAACAACTCCTCGCCGTAGAAACCTACAAGGATCTTGTTACGAAAGTTTCATACAGAAAGCCTCGGACCTTTGGTACGAACTAAGCCACGAAGTAAGAGGGATGGACACGGAAAGAAATGGCTTGAACATTTGAAAGAATGCCTAAAAGTCGAATAACCGAAGTTCTGTATGCCATTGCCGTCCAACAGAGTGTTTAAAGCAATCGGTTTAATCGAGATATGAAGTCTCACAACGATGAGTTCGAAGATTGCTGTCGTCTGGGATGCGACATTGTGTAGTTTGGTAGACAAGGCATTACATTCAGGTGACAGTAGCCTTCGAACAGATTTAGTCTGTGTAATCGTAACACGCCAAGAGATTAATCAGCATCGATGTTGTGTGTTGTTTTAGTTGTTGTTGATGATGATGATGATGTATCTCAATAAAAAGCAGAAGTAGATCTGAAGACGTACGTTCAAGCCATATTACAGACTCTCCGAACTGCAACGTTGGTCAGGTGTATGCCTCCGGGTTCTTGCACGTCCACACAATAAATCGCCCTAGTGTTCCGGTTCTTGGCGTTGTTACATTCATTTCGCAGTTGTTATCGTCTTGTTTTGTAAAATTCGGAACATCAATATAAGGCATATTAAACAATACAATTTGCCATTTTAGTAAGACTGTGAAATTGCGCTCTCTGTCTCTCTCTCTCTCTCTCTCTCT
>Ga0123357_10008453_pt1 | contig 12858 bp, 10 predicted proteins | sample TergutEmb28metaG_FD_89873 | JGI IMG/M metagenome (GOLD analysis project Ga0123357, IMG submission 89873) | Embiratermes neotenicus P4 segment gut microbial communities from Petit-Saut dam, French Guiana - Emb289 P4 | ecosystem: Host-associated > Arthropoda: Insects > Digestive system > Gut ... | reverse complement strand
GTCGCTACTGGACACAGTTAAGCTGACAGGTGGTGTCGCTATTGGACACAGTTAAGCTGACAGGTGGTGTCGCTATTGGACACAGTTATGCTGACAGGTGGTGTCGCTATTGGACACAGTTATGCTGACAGGTGGTGTCGCTATTGGACACTGTTATGCTGACATGTGCAGGCGGTCTGTTGATTTGCTAGTAACTGCACCTGTTGTCGCCGTCTCATGTCAATACGGGCTGAAGTTGTATTAAATGTCCTGTACCTGAATGAACAGCACATTGGCTGAGGAATACTGACGATTAACCTTATACAGTGCAGTAATGACTAAATAAACCGCCAAATTTAACGTTTAGAAACTCTGTTCACACAATGTAGAGTACGCCTCGATGTTGGGGATTTCGACCTTTCGTGATTCCCCGTTTTGATACAAATGTTTTTATCTCTCGTGCCTCTTTCCGAAAAATCTGGACAAGACTACGTGGCTAGTGAGTCGGCTATCGGCGCTTTGCTTCTATTGCGCAGGTCACTGTCAGCTCAGTCAACTTATTTCATTAAATAAGGGTGATTAATTTCTTGCTGTATGGAATGACAGTCTGCAGCAAAAGTTTAATGTATTTTCTAGTCGCAGGAGGTTTTTATTTGATTAAATGCAAACTTTCATGCTTTGTTTGTACGTCTGATGTCCTTTATTTTTATTAACGGCATTTCATAAATTTCTTTGAAGCAAAGAAGAAGCGCTTTGCGCTAACAAACGTACAGTAATGCTTGCGATGGCTGTATTCATCGACATTAAAAACGAACATGGAAAATGTACTGTATTTATGCGTTTCGTATCCTGCTCAGAACTAACAGCCCGTATTGCTTGGAGCGGCAATAGCAAGTTGGTATTTGTAATGGAGAAATGTGCCGTGGTTGTTAATTTTTTGCATATCGTTTTCATGAAATGCAGGCTTCAAACAACTCAAAGAAATACGAGAAATTCCTTACGTGCCGTTGGCGAATTATGCTTCAAATTCAGTGAAACGAAAACTAGCCTGAATTATACATAAAGATTCTAGCTTGAAGGTAATATGCCGGCAGCTATAGACAGACATTTCTGCCGCACGAAAGGCTGCCCAGTTTTCCATAGGCCGAGCTGTGTGAATATTAGAAATAATCCACAAAACTCTGCCAATGCCACATAATCCACTTGAATATAATACTGTGGAATTTTGTATCAATCTGACCGAACATCCAACCACCCAGGCGAAACCCATATGCTACTAGTGGCACTAAAACTGTTAATTCTAAATCCCGAAGAGAACATTGGATCCAGGTGTTCACCGATTGCTCATACACGGCTGATCGCGTAACTGCAGGTGCAGGTGTGTATAGTGATCTTTCCTTCTATGCACCTGTTGGACACATCTGATTAGAACTTAGCTGGGAAGTTGAGGCTATCTTTTTACCGTTGGATGAAACGATGTGCCTACGCGACAAATTCACACATGCTGGAATCAAAACAGACTAAAAATTTGCCATACAAATGACAGGTTACTGGGAACCTTCGAAAACACCTGGATTTTAGAAGTGTCCAAAGTTATGCCAAAGCTTAATGAGCGAGCATAAGATAACAGCTTTGTAGTGTGTCTCAGGCCACTGTAATATTACAGGAAACAAGAAAGCTGATGCCCTAGCAAAGAAAGTCCCCTTTTATCATACAAACCACAACACAGGGAGGTTTCAGACTGTACGGTTAAAGTCGCAAACCAAAGGAACTTCAGGAAGATAAGCGCCCACCGACTGCCAATAAGAACACCGCAGAAACCTTAGGAATATTCAGTTGCAAACACGCCTGACTAACCAAGGAGTGAGGCAGTTGAAAACTTTCAACTTTCTGGATATGATTGCCTTGAGAAACATTCACGTCACATAGGATTATTTCCCCATCATTCCTGCCCTCTCTCTGATCAACGACAAGAGATGGACCAGGATCATTTGTTGAGACGCAATCCTTTATCTTCAAAGTATGAAAGCCAAAGATAATAGGAGACAAGAGGTCGAGTAGGTGAACGACGCTGTCAAAATAACCGCCACTTAAATAAATAAATAAACAGTTAAATATCCAGTCCGTACCGCGCAGTAAACACACGCCTTCTCTGTTATACAAACCAGTCACTTAATGTTGTATAGGGAAATAATCGCTGTTTGTTCTGAGATCCACACAAAACACATAAATACACTGTGTGAGCAGAACGTGGAATTGTTGAATGATAACCTGGTGGTACATAAAGTCTACTGGGCTCTGGAAGGGTTTACTGAAATTCAAATTGAGCCTGTTTGTGTTGCACGAATAAGTCTTCCGCAAAGAGAGGACGCACGTGAGGGGTTATCATCCCCCGGAGAACCTATTAGCCTCAGTGAAGTTTATGCTGGATGGTGTCACACTGCAAGCTGCAGTCTACAGTCACTGGGCCTGTTCCTATCGACACACCGACAGTCCTCATCTCACATTTCGCTTCCTAGCGTCTAGGCTATCTGTGACGTGCGTCAGCAGCTATCACAAGGCTGAGCCACTAGCTGTAACCTCACCCAGACAACACCGATACGTCAATTTGCACAGCCTATATAGTACGTAAGTAGGAAAAGAGGAACATACTTGTAGTATGCATGACAAAGACAAAATCGTGCAAATGTTTCAGTGCTGGTGCAGTTAACTGTGCCCATGTATATCTGATAGAGCGACCGAGGCTGAGTGGGGGTGGAAAAAATGCCCATAAAATTTTGGTGTGGAAACCTGCTGGTAAAGCAGTGGCTCAAAAATTCAGGGCAGAAATGTTAATATAATATTCAGGTGGGTGTTTGGTGTGTATCGTTATAACTTTGGTGATAGGATGTGGGGACGTGAAGAGGCAGGCGCGGTACAGATTGGCAGCTGTGTTTAACGAACATGTGAGCAGGGCGTGTAGGGGCGTGCATGTGAAGACACTCACTCAATACCGCGGCAAAATGTGCGACACGACGCCCTGTTTGCTGTTACTGACAGTGAAGGGTTTCTTGGTTACCACTGGCCAGGAGAAGTGCGAGTATTAGAGCGACTGTAGAAGCAGCAGGTCTGTGCGAACGGGAACATGACGCACTGTGGACGAGACGGTGGGGTTCCCTGTTCAAATCTGAGCAGATGTGTCGGCCATCTTGACCCAGGTTTCTTGTTTTTCTCAATTCCGCCCGCCAATGCACAGATGGTGCTTCCATTCAGGCGACTGCAGCTTCCTTCCACAGGATTACGAACTGACTGCAAACTGCTCGTCTTGTCGGTCGTCGTTAAATTGTCACAGAATGAACGCATAACGAATGAATGAATTAAATGTGACGCAACTGGTCCCAGCCCGAACACCCTCCCCCCCCCCCCTCCAACCCCGAGAGCCGACGCATGTGAAATAAATTTGTTATGAATATTGTTTTTATTACATCCAACAAATGCACAATTAATATAACAACCCTATATATCACAACATTGATTTTTATATAATATATACTGTTACGTGTTTCGACATTTCTATGTTATCATCAGGAAGTTTTACATTTGTGCTTTGCTAAGCTAAATAAATATTCAAAATCGAAGCTGTTAAAATTACATTTCCATGTTACAAATTATTAAAATATTACTGAACCGTTGTTTAGTGATACAATAAATCTGTTCGACGTTATAATCTGTTGTGCAAGCAGTGTATTTGTGGCTGCATATACAATCCCTTGTTGATGTTGTTAGTGGGCTGGTCTGGTGAGTACTCACCTCGTATGAATATGTTAATTGTAATACGATTTTGTTTAAATTTCACGTTTGTTTCATAACACAAATTCGTAATTCGATGAACACTGCAACATATGTTCGTACAGCTGTCGTCCTGTATTCGCCCCATTACACTGTATCAAATTTCTATGTACATTGCAAATATCGTGTATTGATTTTCTTACAAGGTCAACGCCAAATTTGCAATCCGATCGTCCTCATTATTGAAGCCACAAAAAATGAATTTAACGGTTAGCACGGGTGGTACTGGTGGTACTGGTGGTACTGGTGGTACTGGTGGTACTGGTGGTACTGGTGGTACTGGTGGTACTGCAGTTTCCACAAACCGGTTACGTCAAAAGATAGAGGTTAATAATCTTTCCTCATTTTTTTGAATCCTCTCAAAAATTTTGCAACGAAATTCCCCGCTTCGAGAAGAGCTGTCCATATGCCTAATAGCATGCTTCAGGAAAAAAATATTATCGGAAAATTGCTGTATTAAGAACGTGCTCGTGGTTTTATTCAGTTCCTCCAGACAAATAACGGAGCTGTCTCAAACAGGCCGCGACTGCGCCTTCCACACTCTTGGCAAGGAACTGTCATTACAAATAACGGCGAAGGGTATCCCCCATTATGTTAAAACTCTCAGTCCGTACCGCGCAGTAAACGCGCGCTCTATCGGTTATAAAAACCAGTCAGTTAATGCTGTACAGGGAAATAATCGCTATTTGTTCTGAGATCCACACAAAACACGTAAATACCCTGTGTGAGCAGAACGTAGAATTCGTGAATGTTAAATTGGTGGTACGTATAGTGACCACTGAAGTTTAGGGGCTAATTATTCTACAATCGACGATTTAGAGTCTGAAAGCGCAGTATGTTATGGCCATCATCATCATCATCATCAGCAGCAGCAGCAGCATCAGCATCATCGAATTCAGGCAGTCCCCGTTTGACCTTTCCCCTGAATAACGCTCTTTCGCTTCACCGTTCACAAATTTTCGTGACCTAACATTCGATTAACGTTGCCCGGATTTGGCTTTACGTTTTTTGTGACCAGCTGAAGGCGGAATTTCAACGGCCGGACTTCCGGGCATTCTACTTGATTACTGTGAAAATGAACGCTGCGTTCTACGTTCTTTGGCAGTAACGGTGCGATTCGACGAACCTAATCTCGGTGATTATATTCCAGCGGAAGGACTGAGATGAGTCGGACATACTGGGAATGGCGGTTAGGCTGTTGCCATGGAAACTGCTGGCGTCTGTGTGCTCTGCTAACCAGAGTCAAGCTTTAGAATACAGATCTTCATCATTCTTCGGAACCTTTAGCGCTGCCACGCCCCCAACAGAGCGAATGCTTCCTCCTCCCACCCTATCAACGTCGTTGGGCAACTGCCTCACATCTATTGCACGCACCGGGACATGTTTATGTTCAACAGAGCGTTTAGAGCACAATGGTAATTATTTTTGTGGTCTGCTCTCACTTTTAAAAACAGCAGAATGTATTTATCTGTTGCGCACGATTCTCAGTACAAACGAACTCTATGCAGTAGACTTCTTCTCGAGGAGCTACCGGTTCGCAGGTTTATCATCGTGCTCGTAACATCCTGCAACTTGTCCTGTCCTGTACAGACAAATCCAGTTCACTTTCTCCCATATTTATTTCAGATCAACAATTTTAATATTATTATCCCATATATACGCAAGTCTTCGAACTTGTCTCTCTCTCTCTCTCTCTCTCTCTCTCTCCCCCCTTCGACTTCCCCCACCACAACCTGAAAGCACCTTTCCTCTCCCTATCCCCTTACCTCTCAGAACAAACAGAGGGCACTGTTCTAAAAACAACTTTTATATGATTGGTATTGCTAATGGAGATGCAGTGTGTTCTCCGTGACGAAGAGACTGAACTCTCACAAATATGACTTAATATTAGGCACCAAAGTGGGAAGTTGCTCTAGAACACAGCACGAAGCCTTTTGTACGCAGTCAGGTGTGGCGAGTAATAATACTAGTACTAGTACTAACACTAACATTAATACTAACACTAATACTACAATAGTGGTGGTGCCGGACAACTTCACGGCTGGCTCTGACACATATAAAATTCCATAGTGTTCAGCGCACATGAAACGGAAGTTTCAGGTTATCGTGGGGCAGAGTACGTATGACGCCGTAGAGTTTAGTAGATAAGCACCGTCATTACCTAAGGATACTCTCTCCATGTCTCCATTCAGCACCCACAACTGAAAAGTAATTTTGCACCGAAACGTCGGAACATGGCGTCACGTTAACACCGTGACCTTGAACTTCACGTCACTAGGCACCCCGACGAACCGTTACGACTTGTTGCAAAATCGTGAACGGTATGTCACCGGTTTGTGAGTGTCATGTGCAGTCAGTATGCTGCCGATGTCTGTCGCTGCGAAGTTCGCGCGCACGATGTCTGTCATTAGTCATTTCAACACTGCAGCCTGAAATAACTACATTACATTCTGCATACAAAAGCGGAGTCCTCTTGTGTGTAAGCTTCATCACACAGCAGTGGTTGTATTTACACTGTTTACCTCAGCTGATCCCCTGTCAAATTATCTATAGAATCTGATGTTTATTGGACCATGCATCATTGTGATAACTGAAGAATAAAATACCAACTAGATGCCACTTATTATTTTATTGTACTTCTTATAGGCTCAACATGTTTCGGGTATTACTATGTCCATCATCAAGAGCTCGCGACTATGATGTTGATTACCATACTGGTCGTTTCTTTCTTGCTTTGCTGTATGTTGGAGGTTAGGTGCGGTTAGGCTGGAGTAGTGTCCGGGCTGCAGGCACAAGTTGTGCTTTATCCTGCAGCCCGGACACTACTCCAGCCTAGCTGCACCTAACCTCCAACATACAGCAAACCAAGAACGAAACGACCAATGTGGTAATCAACATCATAGTCGTGAGCTCCTGATGATGGACAGTAATGCCCGAAACATGTTGAGCCTATAAGAAGTACAATAAAATAATAAGTGGCATCTAGTTGGTTTTTTAATCTTCAATTATCTACAGAATGTTGCACATAAATCTGACCACTATTTGACACGCATGTTTCAGACGAGAATCGAGGTGAAATATGAATTAGGTTTATCGGTACAGCTGCATTACTACGCAAATGTGTAAGTGTCTGAAAGGTAAAGCAATCCAATTACAGGCCTGGACAGGCCTTAAGGGTTCCAGGAGTTTGAGGCTTCGAGATTTCAAGACATTCGGCACATGAAGGTGGTAAGGTTGTCAGCCCTACACAGCGGCCACCTTTACCCCACCAGGAAATATTCCTGGTACTCATTTCTGTTAGAGACTGAGTCGATCCCCAGGCCATAGTGCGGCCGGAAGGATTATCTCAACAAAAAATTCCAATGACACCATCAGGAATCGGACCCACGACCTTCCGACTTGTAGTGCTGTGCCTCAACCAAAGTAAGTGTCTATATACAGCGCATTATCATCTACGAAGTGGAAGATTAAGGTGTACAAACAGGAATTCCACACAAGAAGTCGGTTACAAAAGCACTTAACAGATAATGAAAAAACAGTAGAAGACAGTAAAAGACAAACAAACGGCAGTTGCAAACTTTGACAGATTTTAGGCTGCGGCTTTCTTTTGGTTCACACATGGCGGAAATTTACATATTTTATTCCATTCTTCCTGTGTGCGATGTTATTCTTTTCGTTTCTAACCTTAATTCAGTTTCGTCAATTATTTCTCTCTACCAAGTACTGTTTTTCCTTTACGAAAAACTTACCAAAGTGTAAATAACTACACCACAGCACTCGAACATTGATTGAACGGCTGTTGTTACCGTACATACTTGGCCTGCAATAGTACAGCGTAAATTTCGCAACGTGTTTGTGCGTTCTCTGTCAGGGGCGAGACAGGAAACAGGACCATCGAGGTTACCTTCTTTTAAATATATATATATATATATATATATATATACACACACACACACATATACATACATATAAAACTAGCCTTCACTTTTTTCGCTTTATCCACCAATACAAAGGTGCAGTCCAGTCCGTGTGACCCTCTGCAGAGGCATCATGCACTGCGCATGGCGCACTTACAGACCGCCGGCTGACTGCTGCAGGACTCTTCAGATGTTCCAGCCGGCTGTCCGTTTCTGCTCTACTGATGCAGACCACGGCACGAAACAGCACAGCGGCGCCTGCCACTTCCTGAGACATAAGTCTCAGTACTTTGCCGCGTTGTCGATGACAATGCGACATTCAATTTGTCGTTGCTGGCCGTCCGTCTGTTGCGAGCCACAGAAAGTCAGAAGTGTAAACGCACAAATAATAGACATCTTAATGAGCCAACCTACTTCCGCAACAAAATGAGGGGAGGCTGAAAACTGCGAAGTGGAAATGAAGACTACGTGTAATATTAACCTGCACTATTCAGTCCGTACCGCGCAGTAAACACTCCATCTCGGTTATACAAACCAGCCAGTTAATGCTGTATAAGGAAATAATCGCTGTTTGTTCTCAGATCCACACAAAACACATAAATACAGTGTGTGGGCGGAACGTGGAATTGCTGAATGTTAAATTGGCGGTACATATAGTAGCCACTGAACCTGCTACGTTCAAAATTGTTGGCGTCTGGACTTCCCTTCAGTGTATTTAAAGAGTGACAACCCATTTCACGTAAAGTGCATCTACATTACTGTAACACGCCGGTTAATGCTGTTTGGGGAAAAAATAGCTGTTTATTCTAAGAAATGTGCAGATCACAGAGGAACATTGTGCATGTAGACTGCAGGTTTCCTTAGTGTGCTATACAGGGCTTAATAAGCAAAGGAAGCCTGCACACAGCGTATTGCAGCTTTCTTTGTACGTTAATGGACAAAACACGATTTTGGATAAAACGCTCTGCCACCTACGCAACGTTTTATTGCTTTCGGAAAGTATACTTACCACTGATGCGAAACAGTCAATTTTTCTGACTCAGCTGTTTGCCTTGCGAGGTACTGACGCCTCATACATTCAGCTATTCAAGAAACCGAACAGGGAACAGTGTGCATCAAATGTGACACCGTCCAACCGAACAAGAAGAGTGTCGAAGCTTTAAAGCAGTCCGATTTACGAAACGACTGGATATAAGAAGGCTGTGTGTGTTCAACAGTGCAGCAGCTGACTAGCGATACAAAATGCTTGACAGCTAACACTGTTTTACTCAGTTACGTGGCGCAACGAAATTATTTACATGCACATTCATGTGAGTTTCTGTCGGCCGAAAATTACTGTCGGATAATTAAGCGTTGACGCTGTTGTTTAATCGGTTGAGACGTTTATTTATTTACGGCACTACTGACAGATCCCTTGCTGTGTGCAAGCAGATGAATATTTAGTGCTGCGCTTAAGTGTTACTGAGTTCCGTGCCCGGCGGGACAAGATAATCTCCTCTCCAAAAGGTCGACGACTGCTGTGGGACCCATCCAACCTCCTAACGGGCACCGAGTTCTTTAACCGGTTCCATGAAGTTGACCACAGACCTCCACCTAGTCACGAAATTAAGAATGTGTGGAGCCATACCTCCATCCTCCGCAGGCCTTTGTGTCGTGGTGCCTATTTAAACACAAGAACGATTTATTTATTTATTTATTTGTGATCTGTTTAACTACGCTGAGGCTGTTGGCTATACCCTCCACTGATAGGAGATTATTAAATAATGACGTGGAAATGATATGAAAGGAATTGGTAGTGGCCTGCCTTTGGATAGTTCTACAACTAAGCAGTAGCCTCTCACAACTGACGGAAACCACAAAGAATGCCTTGTATCTATAGGTTCATTGTGCGTATTGTGCATAGGGTACCTTGGAAGATATTCAGGTTTTCCTCAGGCCAGTAAGGCATGTACGCCGCGACTATAGTATTTCAAAGCATGACATGACCCCTTCCTTCCGTCTCCTTTCCCATTCATTAATCACCAATCAACACACTTTCCGACGTTAGGAGGTCATAGTGTGCAAGAAAACAGATTAAAGGCAGGCGCCCTCACACGTGGAGAAGCCATACACGTGTCACACGCAGCAGATTCTTATGAATGTTCGTAAAAATTACCCAGACTACGCGGCGTCATGTCGCAAAAATTGTAATCTTCATACTTTTTTCAGTAAGTTATTTAACGATGCTGTCAAATGCTAAGATTACACGCTCCTGTAATGTGTGTGTGAATCAGTGACTACGGAGTATGGGATTGGTACTGACAGGGGAAACCGAACAAATGGGAGAAGAACCTGTCCCATTGCCACTTTGTCCACTACGAATCCCACATGAGCTACCTGGGGATCGAATCCGGGCGTCCGCGATGAGAGGCCGGCGACTGGCCCCCTTCAGCCATGGCACAGCCTTCCTGCCCTACATAACCGTTCTTCATCATGTCGGAATACTTCTCTAAAGAAGACACGCGAGTTTTCCCTTCAGACGTGTCGGATGGTGACGTACTCAAGGACATACGCCAGGATACGAACCTAATTGTTTGCGCTTAGGGTCTGCCAGGTGTGATGACCACAGTGTGTTGTAGCATTACGTTCGCATGTACTTTGTACTGCCCAGTTTCACTACAGGCCAATGTTAGCCAGGTCTTTCCTCGCTTCGGTTGTAATTCTTATCGACACACACACGACTGGACTCCCTCTGACGATATAGTTTGGCTCGTTGTAAGCCTGTACTGCATTCGACTGCAGAGAACAGATTTGACCTTGAAGAAGGCGGTTACCGTTATGGAGAAAACACAGAAGTCCTGTAAAAACAAGTCTTATCAATGTATGACTTTCCAATAGTGGCCATCTCTTAGGCTTTCAGCTTATAAGAAGCCTAAAATCAAATGCGTGCGCAGCTCGGAACAGACAAAACACAGTAGAAAATGATACTATTAATTTACACGCACAGGTCACAACTGCATTTCGGCCCAACGTATTTTTAACTGGAACAGATTGGTTAATGAACATCTAACGGTCAAACTTCTACTTGCTTCAAAACCGCCAAGGCCAAAACTGTTCTCGTGAGTTTACAGCAGTACCTACAGACGAAAATACATACACGGAAAGAAAGCATAAACAAATGCCGCGAGAAAGATTCGCACCCACGATTCCGGTGACCAAGCGGCAGAACAGCACACATTGTGCACCGGGCAGACACCGGGCGGACACCGCGCGGAGAGCGCCCATTTATTTTTCCTTCTAAAGGGGTCAACGGCATAGAACACAAAATTAAAGTTGTGACCCGCGAATAACAAATCATCTCTCAGCGCGGTGCATAAATTTCCCGTCCCCCCGACAACTCGAAAGGCGAGCCCATTTATATGAACTCGATAAGAGCAGCTCCTATATCAGAGTAGAGATTAACAATTGTCCACATTTCTTCTCCCCCCGACGCAGTTCATGCGCGACGACTGCTGTCACTGCCAACACCTTGTTTCCGATTTATTGCGCTCCGCGTCTCTGTTTTGCATACAAAATGCTAGGATTCTTTAGCTTCTGGAGAACTTCAAGGGGAAGGGAAAAATGAGTCTACTTCCGGTCCCCCCCTATATTTAGCCCCCTCGTTTTTTATTTCACGGTAGAACATCTTGCAAATATATTTATTCATTTACTTATGTATTTATTTATTTATTTAACTGCTGTTGTCACAGCTGTGCAAAATTCAACAGCAAGGCTCTCAAAACAATCGTATTTTTATCTCCCTCCCTCTTTTCGTGTTCCTATTCTGTACCTTCCATTTCTGGATCATTTCGTCATTCCTCTCCCACTTCTATCCTCACTCTCCTTTACGTACAGGCAGGCTATGTAAATAATTCTATGTTTGGAAACCATTGCCCTCCGTCGTATCCTGGCAAATGCGCTACAGGTGAGGGTTTCCTAGGAGGTGACGTCCAGTAGCCTCGTACATATTTACCCGCGTTTCGGAGAATTTTGTTAACTCCTTCTTCAGGAATCGTCAGGAAATATCCTCAAAACTGCAACATCTTATATTTTCATATCCTATAAACGAGCTACAATCAAGCGCGACAGGGATAGCGTGTTATATGTGCTTATATTTCTGTTTATGGTTAATTTACCGACGCTGTCAATAGCCCAGCCTGTACTCGGTCGAATGATGGTGAGACGTTAAGGCACAGAGTAGTCGTGAGCTAATCTGAGACACTAACAGAGGAACCCCACGGAAAGCCTGCGTCAGGATCGCCGGTATGCGGGCCATCATTTGAAAAAGAGATTTCAAAAATATGAACCTGGATTGAGACCCAGCCGTCGGTCACAAGAGTTACAGCGATCATCTAGTTTTTGGTGCGAAAAACCTTAAAGCTCACAACCCGGAAGGGCCACGTTCAGATCGGGTCATAAATGATTACAATGCCTACGAGGAAAGGGTCTTCTGTAGTCCCTGGAAAGGAAGGACAGAGCCGAGGGTCTATCTGGACGCAGCGCAGAATAAAAATAGTTCCTGTCCCTGAGGGTGTTCAAACTCCGATCCCTCGGCACTAGGAGCAGCAGCCTTACCGAAGTTGCTGTCCCGAATGCACCAGAACTGCTCTGTTTTGCCCGTAGCCTTATCAGAGTGAGTGACGTCCAGAACAGCACGGGCTGGGCGAGATGTTCATCAACCATCGCGTTTCTGCGGTTTAATTTCTGGGAACCGTTAAGAATTGAAATTAATAAATATATACCAGCTCCATGGGGTAGGGTTCTTCTTGAGAGGCAATAAGCTTATCGCTTTCGCAGGAAAATCCGTCCTTTCTACGGAACGCAGTCTTTATAGCCATGCCCAATAGAACGTGGCTCTAACAAGCATGGAACACAGAAGACTGCTCACACAATTTTTGTAGGAGGTAGAATGGAAACGGAATCTGGTGGCACACGGCGACGCATGGGAGGAGAAGTGAAGGGGAAAGAGGCGAATGGAGTGGGTAGCCAAGCCGTCTTCAGTTTGACTCGGAACAGTCCATCCAGTGTTAGAGCTCGTTCGAAACGTGATGGCACACGCGCAGAAACCAGATTTGGTCTTTCAGCGAAACGGACGAGTCCATTTAAATCGGCGGGG
>Ga0123357_10008452_pt1 | contig 12858 bp, 7 predicted proteins | sample TergutEmb28metaG_FD_89873 | JGI IMG/M metagenome (GOLD analysis project Ga0123357, IMG submission 89873) | Embiratermes neotenicus P4 segment gut microbial communities from Petit-Saut dam, French Guiana - Emb289 P4 | ecosystem: Host-associated > Arthropoda: Insects > Digestive system > Gut ... | reverse complement strand
TTTTCTCCACTCCAAAATATTTAAAAAACAAAAAAAAGTTTCCCCATACTAATTTTTAATCTCACCATTTAAAAAAAACCTAAATTTTCTTCGTAAAAACCCCCCCCCCCCCCCTTCCCCATCGCCATAATGGCATTAAGTACAAAAATATATTTCATAGTAAACATAAGGTGCTATATCTGATTCCTGGTTGCCGAATGCTTCTGTCTTTTATGCAATTATCAGCTCTGTACCAGTACATTCTAAGCAATATGCAAACAAGCAACCTTGACATACAAGAAGGAAAGTAACAACCTTGTGCCAGTATATTTAATGCTCTTGTGACTGCATTAATTCTCTGAGGCAACAGTCATTCAGAATGTTTCAGTCAAGGCCTATATTACAGTTTCAGTTTGCATGATTTCTGATGCCTACCAGTGGTGAAAAGTTATGCTGCCACTAGTTATAAACTTCTTTAATAAACTACATAGACCAACATTTCATAACGTAATATAGTAAAAGGAATGCACAAATACCCGAATATGAAACATCACTGCATGCACTCTGCTGGGCAAACACACAGTTGTATAACCGAGAATGCATTGTGTTTTAGGGAACTGAAAGAAATAACAACCTTTAACAAATCAACTAATAAAATTAATGACTTTAGAAATTCTTGTACAACTTTACATTGAAAGATTACTAACAGAGTTAAAGATGACGATCAAAATTGTTTATTCATACAACTGTGACAAGAACAAATAGTTATGAACATACCTCACAGATTCTACAAAAGCTGGCAAAATTTCTGCAAACACCCACTTTAAGAAGCATAAAAAATGTGAACAAATTCTGCACGTGTGTTACTAATGTGTGACAACTATCAAGCACATAAATATGTCACTCATGCCAGATAACCATGAAAGCAGTAGATTTCAGGCTCAGGCTTCATAAGAATTCTATGCACTTACGCACAATACAAACAATGATTTGGTTTGTTTGTTTGTTGGTGGGTTAACTACTGTTCATTTAACAATGTTGTCCCTTGCTAAGATTTATACAGTGTTGGTGGCAGATGTGAGCAGAGACCAACGCTGGAATAATACTGACAGGGGAAAACTGCAGCAAGTGGAGATACACATGTCCCCATTGCCACTCAGTCCAACAGTAAATTAAACATGGACTTCCCTAGAATCAAACCTGGGCTGCCATGATGACAGGCAACTGAGTAACTGTCTGAGCCATGGCAAAGGAATAAGGACATTGTTTCTGTCTATACCTCAACATGCTTCATCTTGGAAAGCACCTAATTAGACCAAATGATGTTTTCACAGGTGGTCTACTTTAATAGATGTATTGAGAAATGTATTTTGGATTAAAAATGATCCATCAAGACATACACACTATGTAAGGACAATAACTGGTTCTTACTTTTCCTCAAGGAACAAATTAAAACACGTTTCCATCAATTTACAGATCCCAAAGAGGAAACTGTTTCATTTACTTTACATACATTTTATACTTCTGCATGATGTTTTTGAGAAAAATGATATCTAACCACTTCTTACTTTGTGAACCCTTGATCCATGATTATGACTGCAGAATTCCTGTGTTTCTGTTCAGTAACTAAGAACAGTTAGCAAATGGCACTCTGTTCAATTCAAGGTCATGAACCCAAGAAAAGGGGAACAGGGATATGACAATAATCCTGTATTACTGGTTACATGTAATTATTTCAACTTCTGTATGCCTTCAGACCAGTGGTATAAATAAAGCCACCAAACACCTCATGGTGCAGGGAGGGGGGGCTGTGGGACCCAGAATATACAGAAAACTAAAACTGTTTGTGGGCTCCTTCAGAAAGGATGCCATTCTTCTAGCAGACTGCAGTATTCTAGATTCCTGGTATGAGACTGGGAGTAACTTCACTAATAATTGTTGGGGGCCCTGGATTACACATCACTTGTGGGGGAACGATTAGTTACGTACATTACTGGTTCAAACTTGAAGGACTTGCTTCCTGCACACACACACACACACACACACACTATGAGCTGGATCAATGACATCATTATCAAACTGTCAAAAGAACAAAGAGCACCAAAATGGCCTGAAATTTGCTATCATAAATCTGACTACTTGAGTTACAATATACTCAACCAAGCATAACATACACTGTGTCAAAATTTGTGCAACATCTCATTACAGAAAATAAAGTAAAATTTCACCCTTCAAATAACAGCAATATTATGGTAATGGTATTTGTGTTGAACGAACTGTAATATAGTTCGTTCAACACAAATACCATTACCATAAGACCTTTAGGCAAATCACAATGCAGGTCACAATAGAAATATAGGCACTGTTACTACAGTTCTTGCTAAAGTAACACATTCAGTATATACATATATTTTAAATCTTATATTTGGGAAGCCTGAGTTGGTGTAGTTGAAATTACAATCTATGTAGGAAGACAATCTAATATGAAACCTTAAAGTTGTGTGTGATCAACTACTCTATACTACACAGACTGAGCATCTCAATATTTCTGTCCCTGCATAATCAATGTCAACAGTACTTCTGGAACTTTATTGCAATCAAAGTTTTTTTTAGAACACTTTCATTATTGGCCATAATACTGACACATATACGTACATATGACAAAATTGCAAAGTAAAATGTATCTGTTACCCTGGTACACACTGTCCATTGTTAAAAGAATCAGTCACATTACACAGTATTGATTAAAACTTTTGTTTAAGAAAGCCAATTTTCTTGGCACAGCTTAACAGCAGTCATTTGTGTTATTGCAGTTACAGCACAGAATTTTACCTCTCATGGTAGGGTTACCAACAAGCTCAAACTTTACATCAACAACTACATATAAAATAAATGACTTGGCTAATCAGAAGTATTGTATGTCCAGTCCAAACACAAAAATCTTATTTATTTAATCATACAATCAGCCCAAGACAGCCAACTACAGAATGTTTACTAGAATAAAAAGGAAAACAATTACTGCTCTATACTACCATACAAGCCATCTCATCAAGAAGTGCCAACACTGCCCTTGTAACATTTTTTCATCATGTTATTTCATACATTCATTGCTCCAGTCTTTCTAAAAATCCCAAGTTTTACCAATTTTATTCTAAGGCTCTTTATGTTATCTATTTCTACACAACAATTTGTATGTGAAGTTTTGAGACCTCAATCCTATACAACTGTGTTTTCCTTTTTATTCTTGTCAACAACCCATTGATGGCCATTTTGGCTGGCTGAAACATGTTGTTCAATGTATGATTGATATTAAGACTGTTGTTTGTGAACTGCATATATTATATTTCTGATTTTAAAAACACACGGATTAGCTGCCTTAAAAAAAGACTATGCACCAAGTCATAAAAAAATAGGAGATATGCTTGAAACTGAGTCTGTCTAGTAATCTAACTTTCTTTTGCAGAAATATAATGCCACTGACTGATACTTTCCACACTCATGTATCCTTTTTTGGATTTTCATAAATTACCTTGTGGAACTCTGGCTCTAACTGGTTAATGTGATGGTAAAGTTTTTGTTCTGCTTAACTAAACATCATGACATGGAGGCATATGGAGAGCAGAGAAACAGCTCAACACTTTATTTTAATGCATGTACTGTACATCTTTATACTGTTCTTACTACAAACAACTAACGCACAAATATATATATCACATATTATCTCTTTAAATAATGTTCACTCCAACATGTTTTGACACCTCTGTGTCATCCTTAGGGAGTTTCAAAAGTTGTACTTTTCTATGTTACATAAGCTCTTAAAATTAAAACTGTTAAAATTGTAATTCTATAAAATTATTCAATGAAAATACATTGAAATATTATTTGGTCATCGCTGTGTGATACTATGAAGTCTGTGCAACGTTACAATATCTTGTGCAAGCAGCGTGTTTATGTGGTTGCCCACTATACTCCTTGGTCAATGTAACAAGACAACATGTCACATAGCCCAATTCCCACCCCCTACTCAGTACACACCAGACCAGCACACAAGCAACATCAAGGGGTAAGTCCATCATTACGTAAATTCAATATATATATGACACGATATAATGTCCATAAATTAATTTCCACATTTATTGCAGATTGTATATGCAGCCACATAAACACACTACTTGCACAAGATATTATAACATTGCAGAGCGTTACTTTAACCCTCAGAGACAACTGAATAATATTTTAATATTTTTAATCTAATAATTTTATGCAACTGCAATTTTAACGGTTTTAATTTTATGAACTTATGTAACTTAGCGAAGTACAAGTTTTGAAACTCCTCGATGATGACACAGAGGTGTCAAAACATGTAACTGTGAACAATATTTAAAGAGAAAACACTCTGATATACATTTTTGCATTAGTTGGTTGTAATTAAAACAGCTCAACATATTCTTAATTTTTGCATTAAATGGACACAAGCAGTCAGCTTCACGTCTCAGCTGCTCTAACCCTAGTCAAACAGCACCATTACCCATCTCCAGAGTTAATCTGGATGATTTCAAGAAGAATGTATTACAAAATACTATGACCAAGGGTAAGAGCACATGGAGCTGTATCTCCACATTACCATATGGTTTCACACTGTGATGCTTTATTAAGAAGAGGTGTGAGGTACATATTTACCTTCTTTGTTTACAATCACTACTTAGAATTCACTACCATAAGAGCAGCAGGTCCATGCCAGTGTACTCTTATCATGGAAAACATATGAAAGTCTTTTCTTATTACAAATAAAGAATGTCCCCTTTTTTGTATAGTAAATGTAGGGAGACCAAACAATATATATATATATATATATATAACTTCTAATAAGCTCTGATCAGAATGTGTAACAGCCATGAAGTAAATAAGACATATATATGTAATTATTATTATTCTTCATGTGGTCTTTACAGGCATGTGCCTCCAGTTACAAGAGCACTGCATGTGTGTGTGTGTGTATATATATATATATATATATATATATATATATGTAAAACTGCTGCAGTTCTTGATGCTGGCAACTCTCATATATTACAACTCACTATGAGAAATAGTTTTCACGCTGTTGAAACAGAGGCAGTGGCTGAATTGGGGAGAGGTCATCCTCATCAAAACTTGGCTCAATGTTCAGTGGCAATGTTGCCAGTGCTTTCACTGTTAAAAGAGCAAATATGAGACATTATAGCTAACATAAGTTTTATTACATTTAGTGACTTTTTGGAAGAGTAAAAACATCACAAATTAGTATGAATACTACTTTCTCCTGATATCACTGTGTTATCAATTGTCTCAGATAGACATGACAATTCTATGACACGTTAAGCCCAAATAGCACATGAAACACATCTGTTAGTCACACAAGCACATCTCATGCAGCAAAATACTTTCATATAAACACAAATACCACTGCAGTGGAAGATTAGCAAAGAAATATTCATTATTTGCCTCCATGACAGGGGTTCAACTGACTCAATACTGTTATAAATAAAACCACTTGTGCCACTGTTGCAGTATGTAATTTCTGTTCTTAATGCAGTACATAAACAAAATGTTGCTCTTTTGAAATTAATTTACTCAGTATAAGTTGGAATCAATATTAAGTATGGCATAAAAATTGCCCCTACTCCCTCACTCCCCAGCAATCCTATGGAGATATCACAGGTTCAACAACAAATCCATTTATAGCACAAAAAAATTAATAAGTAATGCAAGTACACAATTTTATATTACCAATGATAAAATTTCTGAAGTGTAAATTGCATACTGCATGTGTAGGACCATTTTAACTAAGACTATAAAGTCAGGCATCTCTCAGCCAAGTTAAATTTATAATGATTGATACAGGAGAAGCATGAAAATTGATTTGCTGTCACTTCTGGTATGCCTTAATGTGCATATACTGTATCATGGCAAGTGTTACGGCCACACAACTAGGTAGCAATCACTGTAACAAATCCCACCCTTCACATAACCAACAAGATCATGCAAAGTGCACAGAAAAATCTAAGAAGTGCTTTCTCCAGTGATTACATCTGCAAGGTCAGACTTTTAACCAACAGTTAACCCCAATAAGAAATATGGAGTACCAAATTCAAAACACAACATGACTGATAATTTCTTGCAACAGCAATGTTTTATTTGGATAATACTGTTCACTAATTGGATAAAAACAAGAAATGTAAGAGACAAAACTGCACAATATCCAATGAGCACATGCATTCCAAATAAATGTATTCCCCACTACCCTCACTACATTATCTTCAACTTTTGTTATGAAAACATGCAAACCTCACTGTACTTTAAAAAGGATTATCTTAACATACTGTAAATACCATACATTATTTGCTACATATCTAATGCTGATACTGTCATTAAAGCCTCACAGTTACAATATTTAAAAAAATGTTCCCAACAACATGCACAGAAAATAACATGAGAACATTTAATGCCAATTACAAGTTTTTTTTAAATAAACCATTCTGAGAGACAGCTGTTCCACAACATATTAAGAAAGGGTGTACACTTTTGGGACATTACAGCAAAGAATGTTTCTAAATGTGTATGTAGTCACCAGCAAAAAGTTCCCACATCAAATATCAATACATCCTACCATATGAATGACTGTAATGTAACAACATCCCCATTTCACACCATCGCACAACAGTACAGACACTCAGAATCAGTTAATATGATTTATTTTCGCCCATCTTTGCAAATATGCATTAATGACAGCGTGGAATGATGGTAGAGTTTGAGAGAACTCTGCTGTAGGTAACAGAACAAGTATTCAGACAGACAGATAGAGCTTCCCTTACTGCAAACAATGCACTTCATAAAAACGAATTACTTACTACCAATCACAAACCTACTGTACAAATTTTGACATAAAAATAAATAGAAATAAGTTTTTAACTGTAAATGAATATGATACTGAAGTAAGCTTACATATTATCATTTTGCATCTGTAAAATCTCACATGAGGAAATTTAAATCAAATCTGCTATGGGAAACTTAAATGGAAAGCAATCATGCTCCAGGTATGCACGCACAACTTCACCTAGTGAGATGCTGGCAGCAGCAGACATTCATGTTCCCACATCTGAAATCCACCATGTATAACAGTCTCCATGTGAATGAATAAAGGAAGTCTACTTGCTTAGTAAGAGTACAATATAAAAGGATATCCTTAAGAAAGTCAAACAAATTAAAAGACCAACCTGCATCAGAGGCAAAACAGCTACGTACATATGCTCAAATCATTCCTGGGATGGAACTGAGGATGAACCTAAATGATAACAAGACAGCTACTCATTACAGCAGTTAATCACTACAAAATAAAAACATTAACAAACAAAATTAAACAGTTGGCATGCTGAAAGGAAACTCATACACTCATATTCTAACAACATTTATAACATAACACACCATGATTAGTCACCCAAATGCAGCCACCATTAACTTGAAAATATAAAATCACAAATATTTTATGGCAACAGAAAGATATATATAATTTCTGTCGCTGAGTGATTTTATTATTAATAGAATTTCTCTTACCATAACAGTATTAGCATGTTTTACATTCTCAGTAAACTCTCATAATAACAATGCCACGTCAGAAATGTCAGAAATTCCTAAGGCAGAGTAAAGTACAATTGTCCCCAAACATGCTATGAAGGCATATGAGGATAGTGGAAGTATAGCTCCACTGATTCTGAATGTTGGCGCTACATAAGGTAAATGGCCTGTCTCATGCCCTGGCTGTTATCCCTGTGGGAAGAGCGACCTGTATCAATTCAGCAGGAGCCTGGGTGGGACTCACAGTCAGGATATTTCAGAGTAGAGATAAATCTCTTGTTCCTGACAGGATTTGAACATGAGATCATCCAGCCCATAGTCTAGTGACTATACAGATTACATTATTCTGGATCCCTGTTAGCGATTCCTATACTAAATCAGGTATCTACATTGCATGATGAGGTGAAATAATAGAGACAAAACGGACAAGTTAAGAAAGATGACAAATCATTATATGAACTGACTTATATAACTCAGGCCTGCATGTGCCTATACCTGTGTAGGTCAATGTTTGCTGGAAGTCTTGTGGTTCTCATGTTAGACATGAAACATGCTACATTTTGAGGGTTTTTGTGGTAGGACACAGAAATGACTTCTCCATGCAGCAGTAATAAAAATAAATTGAGATCATTTTGGCATAATTTTAATGACAGATGGGAGAATAAGATTTCTACATCAATACTAATAAAAAATATGTGCACTTAAAATGCAATCCCAGAGCATCCATCAGCAAGAAATGTAAAGCTGATTGACATTACATGGTTATGTATAAATTCTGTACAAATATCCTGACAACAGCACCATACATAGCAACAAAGTTAGGAACCTGAAACGAAACAGTTGTTCCAAAAAACATCTATACCTATCAGGGAATAGTCACTACCATTGTTTCACATAAAATCATAAAAATCTTGGCTTAAAAAAGTTTCAAGATAGCAATTTGAATAAAGCAATTAAGCTGCCATTATTATTAAGTACTACTTTGGTCAGAAATAAATGTAAAGGGGGGCTCACGAAAGGTATATTAATTTCATGTAGACACAAAAAAAAGATCTATATCTATTTTATAGGACGTCTAACAACATTGTCTTGAAAAATTTTTTATAAAAAATACTGTAAAATCTTAACTAGCACTTTTATTTTCATCCAATCATTAACTAGCACTATTCAGTTAGCAAAGAAATTACATTACAATGCATTAATATCTCAATCAGAAAATAAAACAAAAACAGCCCGGAGTATAATTAAATCATTAACTAATAAACGAGCAAATAGTAGTGAGGAACCTATGTTGAACATTGAAGGAAAACTACTTAAAAATCCTCAGATTCTTGCAGAAACTTTCAATAATTACTTCTCTAACATTGTTGAAGAATCAGTCATTAAAATAACTAAACAAAACAATAATGACCTCAGTAAACATTCTTACATGCAGTACTTAGTCAATGCATTTCAGCAACCTTTTTCACCAATAAAACTGAAGTCAGTAACTGAAAAAGAAATTTATCAAATAAATAAGTCTGAAATGGAAAACGTCTTATGGGTATGACAAAGTACCTTCGTGGATTGTAAAACTGAGTATGCCATTCATTTCATCTCCATTAATTTATATCTGTAATAAGATGTTATCCACAGATACATTTCCTACTCGGCTAAAATTTTCTAAAGTTTTTCCGATATTTAAAAAGGGTAACAAAACTGAGATGTCTTATTACAGGCTGGTATCCCTATTAACATCTTTTTCTAAAATTTTTGAAAACGTTATTTATAACAGACTACATCAACACACTAAAGAAAATGGATTTAAAAACAACAGCTCAACTGAATTGGCTATATTTAAATTAACAAATCAAATTCTATCACATATTAATAATAAATCTTCAGTCTGTGGTATCTTTTGTGATTTAGCAAAGGCTTTTGAAACTGTAAATCATAACATCTTAATATCCAAACTAGAGTACTATTGCATCATCGGTAGAACCGGTGAACTAATTAAATCCTATTTAAGTAATCGGTACCAGAGAGTAACAATTAAAACCTTACATGCTTCAAATTGCATTTCAGCTTGGGAATTAGTTAAGCATGGGGTGCCCTAAGGGTCTATTCTTGGACCTTTGCTGTTCTTATTTTATATAAATGATTTACCTCAATTAGTAAAAGATGTTGCCTTGCCAATACTATTTGCGGACGACACAAGTTTCTTAATAACAAACTCTAGTTCACTGGACATGAACCAAGATCTCAAATTAGTTCTAGAAATAACACAAAAATGGTTTAAATCAAATATAATGTTATTAAATTATGATAAAGATGGCGGCTGGGATAAGCAGCAAAATGATTTAAGCTCAGGTTTCCGAGAGGGCAGTAAGCAATAAGAAGCATGTATTCTTGTTTTTAAGCTTTCGCCGTGTTCTAAATGTAATTTGTTCCTTTTTGGGTAATTCCCCGGCGTCTGAGTTCTAATTGCCGACGTTTCGGAACTCATTGTCGGTTCCATCTTCGTAGGCAGGTGAATGAAGTATGTCAGTGGAAGGATTGTTTGGGGTATTTATACCTGGTTGGGTTGGAGCAGGGAAGTGGCAGAGCCAATAGGACGTAGTGTGCCCGTGTGACAAATCGGCAGTAGCTGAACATAGCTTCAACCAAGATCACATCATCAGATTACAGGAAACCAAACTCCTTTCCACAAAAACCGGCTACATGGATCATCTCATCAGAGAAGCCATAGAAATAGAGATGCATCCAAATAGCATGAACACAGTTGGGGGCTTCAATCTCAGCAAATCATGGAAACCACTGCTTCATAAACTCAAAGAGAGGAGACAGCCATCCAACACACAACAGTAATCCCACCTGCACATGCACTTATATACACCTTCCCCCTCCACTACCTGCTGGGCTTCTACCTGCCCTGTACGGGCACACTACGTCCTATTGGCTCTGCCACTTCCCCTCTCCAACCCAACCAGGTATAAATACCCTACACAATCCTACCACTGACATACTTCATTCACCTGCCTATGAAGATGGAACCGACAGTGAGTTTCGAAACGTCGGCAATTAGAACTCAGACACGAGGGAATTACCCAAAAAGGAACAAATTAAAAGAAGCATGTAGTTTGTGATTGTTGTAAAAACATAACACCAGAACTTAACAAAGTGAAATTAGAACTCAGCTCTTTCAGGGAAATCCTGAGAGTATTACAAGAGGAAATCCGTAAAATCAGCCCGTCCACACAGCCCACTGAGAACAAAGGAAATGAAGGTTATGAAAACAAGGCACCATATACTCCATCAGCGAACAAAGAATGGACTTCCTTCTCATCAAACCGATGAAAAAAACTACATTACACAAGAAGTAACCTCCGACAGCTAACCATGGAGACCTCAAATCAGTATGCAACTCTGGCCAACCTCAATGAAGAAAGTGAGTCTCCTGGTTATGTACCTACTGTGAAACGATTCAAGTCATCTAATAATCACTGTGTGAAACGTTGGTCTGCGATTCAAAGTGCGAGCAAAACAAAACGTGTGAAACAAAAAATTGTTATTATAGGTGACAGTCATGCAAGGAACAGTGTGGCCGAGCTCCAACACTGTCTAGGTTCAATTTTTATAGTATCCAGTTTTGTAAAACCAGTCGCGGGAATGAAAGCCATAGTAGATACAGCAAAAGAAGATATTATGAAACTCAAATGCAATGATGTCGTGGTAATTTGGGGAGGATCAAACAACATTGGGAGAGATAACTCTAGAGAAGCTGTGAAGTATCTGTGTAACTTCTTTACAAATAACCAAATGGTAAACGGTGGTGTTGACTGCAACTCCCAGATGTGATCTCCTTACCTCATCATGCATCAATAACGAAGTGATCAGGTTTAATAGACAACTGAAAAAGATAATGGCTCCGTTCAACAACGTGAAAATATTAGAAACCAACTTAGAAAGAGAATATTTCACTAAGCATGGTCTGCACCTGAACTCAGCTGGAAAAGAATGTATTGTTCTGAGATTATCCATGATGGTCAAAAGTTGTCTCAACAAAAAGAGGATGTCTCCCATCAGACTAAAATGGAAAGACAACTCTACAATCTCCAATCTAAAGGGGAATAACAAGGAGTCCTATGAGGCAAATTGCAACGCAATGGCAGTTCCTCAGTCACAACCTTCAACAAGCACGAAGGAAACATTAGGAAAAGAAATGCAAGAATCATCCTCTTCAACTGACAAGGCAAATGAAAATGTAGAAATTACTACTCACCCCCAGCCAACCAAAAAGGCAAAGAAAAAAGCTGGCACCAAGAGACCAGGATTTTTTATGGCCAACATAAATCCTGCATTAACAGTAAGCCGAACTGTCAAGGTTAAAGAACTGGTAAACTTAACAAAAACATAAGATCTTGATAATGAAACTGATCATAAACTTAACAACATGAGTACCGAAGTACCATCCAAAATTAAATCTAATATTAAATTATCTCAACATTCAAATGGACTGGTACCCTTAACTATTTACCATCAAAATGTAAGAGGATTGAGAGGGAAAGCAAACGAATTGCTAAGCCAGTTACATCCAAATTTCCCACATATAATGTGTTTCTCAGAGCATCATATGAACCACTTAGAATTACAGCAGACATTTATTGACAATTATAAATTAGGTGTTAGTTATTGTAGAATTCTATATGAAAAGAGAGGAGTATGCATATTTGTGCAAGAAGGTTTAAGGTATGTAAAAATTAACATGGAAAATCAGTGCAAGGATAAAGACTTTGAAGTATGTGCCTTCAAGATTTACTTAAATATAAAATTTGCATGCATAATTGCTATATACAGAGCCCCAACAGGTAATTTTGAACTATCTATTTCAAAATTAGACACAATACTTAGAAAATTGTATTACTGCTACAACTAAATACATTATTTGTGATGACATAAATATAAATTACTTAGTTGACAGTGATAGAAAAGTTCAATTAGAGGCCCTACTTAAAACCTACAACTTAACAAGTGTGGTTAACTTCCCAACTCGCACTCACAAACTTTCTGCCACGGCCATTGACAATATTTTTATTGACATTTCAAAGATGGGGAATTATTCTATATGTCCAATAATCAATGGGCTGTCAGACCACGACGCTCAGTCCATAACATTACATTCTTTCAATCAGAGACCACCCCCAAAAAAGTATATGTTAATTAGGAAGATAAATGAACATACAATAAATGACTTCCTAAACAAATTAAGCTGCGAATCTTGGGATA
>Ga0123357_10008451_pt1 | contig 12859 bp, 4 predicted proteins | sample TergutEmb28metaG_FD_89873 | JGI IMG/M metagenome (GOLD analysis project Ga0123357, IMG submission 89873) | Embiratermes neotenicus P4 segment gut microbial communities from Petit-Saut dam, French Guiana - Emb289 P4 | ecosystem: Host-associated > Arthropoda: Insects > Digestive system > Gut ... | reverse complement strand
TTTTTAAAAAAAAAATAATTCAATTTTTCTCCCACCCCCCTTCCTCGTCCCCCCGCCCCTACCGCCGCCCCCCCCCCCCCCCCCCCGGCACACCCACGCAGACACGTTAACATTTTAAATACTACTGTGATGGGCACTGAAGTAGGGTAAGAAACATTTCTCAAAATAAGCAAACACGACAGAAAGACTTTTGAACCACTGTAACACGAGGCACTGACACAGTGCTAGAGATCGATGTGTTGTTTCTCTTGTGTAAATAAGCCCAATCTGTCACCTCTGATGCTGAACATCACACACAGTCTGACTCCTTTCTGTCCGCCAGTAATAAATTTCAGTTTTCATTGCTTTGCAACAACACATAATTTCTCCAGCTCACTTCCCCTTGCCTCTCTCGGCAGTTTCGAATTTCCAGCGCCATTATAACTCACTCGAAAGACACAAAATGTTCATGTAGTTTAAATAAAAGTTTAGGAAACCCAGTGAAGATTACTGTTGTTGTTTTCGTAAATATTTGCATGAAAAGTTCACTGAACAAGATCAGGAGCCGGTTAAATTGTATTTCACATTACAAGAGAGTGGATATTTCAGATTAATTTTTAAACCATACCTTAATCATCATCTCGGTCGTACTAATTTTCTCACTTTCTAAGAGATGTCGCCATCAACGTTAAACTCCCTCTTTAAACAATGCCAACTAGACTATGTGAATAATATCACAACACAAAAAGTCGCAGTAATTTACTCCATAATGCCCACGAGTTCACCTACGTAAGATGAAAAATTGCCAAAAACTGAATGCAAATATCTGGTCCCATGATTATGGATTCTCAACATATTCTTATAACGTTTTAGGCTAAACGTATTCACAAATCGGAGAATCTCATGTCAGTGAAATTCAAGCTAAATAATACCCATAAGAAAGTCTATCTATAAAGGCGAAAGTCTAAAGGAATGTAGTGTGGTGAAACATTTCTTATTGGTGTAATTTTACACCTGTGTCGTACAACTACGACATAACGTCAAAGTTATGTCCACGTGCGATTCCTTCAGCAGGACAGGGTAAAGAGGAGGGGGGGGGGGGGGGGGGCGGTATAAAAACGAGCCCACCAGGGAAAAACCCTTTTCCCCCAGAAACCAACCCCCGAAAAACCCCCCTAAAAGAAAGGGGGGGGGCTTCCAAAAACCCCCCCCCCCCCCAAAAAAAAAAACAAATTCATTCCTTGGTCGGCTCGTTCTTACAGCTACACCCCCCCCTCCTCTTTACCCTGTCCTGCTGATGGAATCGCACGTGGACATAACTTTGAAGTTATGTCGTAGTGGTACGACACAGGTGTAAAATTATACCAATAAGAAATGTCTTTCATGCATCTGTTTAGTAAACCTCAATAATTTTTTACAGATTGCTGACGATACACCAAAACACAAAACGATTATTAAGGAACACAGACTACATAACAAGGTTTCTAACAAACATGATGATACTTATGTAATAACAACATTACGTTAATAATAAGCTACATGCTTCGGCCCAAAGTGGCCACATCAAGCTTTATATAAGTAAATTATTATTATTAGTAGTAGTAGTAGTAGTGGTGGTAGTAGTAGTAGTAGTAGTAGTAGTAGTAGTAGTAGTAGTAGTAGTAGTAGTAGTAGTAGTAGTAGTGATAGTAGTAGTATTCAGACTGCAGTACTTTCCTTATTATGTGTGATGTTCCAAGTACAGCTGTCTTTTGTAGCGAATATATTGAACCTTTTCCTGGTACGGATTCGAAATTTTTTCTTTCAAACTTTTGTTACTGTTCCGGTGGCTCCTATTGTTACCGGTATAACCACACATTTTACGTTCCGCACCTGGTGTATCTCTACATACAAATTCTTGTATTATTATTATTATTATTATTATTATTACGCACGGACATTTAAGAAAAGAAGTGTAAGCGCAATATTATTCTGTAAAAATGGAGAAGTTATTGGAATGAAATTGAAGAAAGCCGAATTGAATTAGTAATCTACTGAATACAGACAAATAGCTTAGATACAAATGAGACTTAAGGTGAAAAGACGGAACGATTTCTAAGAACAGCTTCATCAGGTCGACACAAGACCGGATTTAATATTTTATTACAAAAGTATTTAATTAAAAACGGCATCAATAGCTACAAAACTCGGTATCGTATTTCTGCAGCACCACACAGACTTGAATTTAGGAGATTAAAGGATTCTGAAAGATTAAGGAGGTTGCAGGTGTGTCTCGGATGGAACAAGAAACTTGGACAGACTAATCCTTCATAAATTGCTTCCAGCAGCACACACCTCGAGTTTTAGACGCCGAGATTTCTCTCTCGAGAGAAAAACCTCTAAAAAGTAAATACTTAGTTGCACTATAAAATGCGAATACGAGTACGGTTAAACGTTACGTGATGGATTTATACATGTACACATACACTGCTGCTTGAAAGAACGTATCTTTCTCAGTCGCATCACTCCCTGCGAAATCTGTGGGCTAGAACAAATGATCGTGTCATGTCTTATGATATTACACCAGTAGTTCGATGGCAAGACAGCGGGAAATTGCGAAAATATTCAGTCAGTGTAATGTAAGTCCTGACACTTTGTAGGGTAGGCCTACTGTGTAAAATATGCAACTTTATTATAGCGACGTTTTGTAGGCTGTAAAAGAAAAACATGGCGTTCAGTTGCAATAAGTAAAAGGTAAAACAATATCATTACAGGCCTGGACAGGCCCTAAGGGTTCCAGGAGGTTGAGGATCCCAGATTTCAAGACAATCGGCACATGACGGTGGTAAGATTGTCAGCCCTACGCACCGGTCATCTTTACCCCCAGGAAATATTCCTGGTACTCATTCCTGTTAGAGACTGAGTCAACCTCAGGGCCATAGTGCGGCCGGAAGGATTATGTCACCATCGGGAATAGAAACCGCGACCTTCTGGCTTGTAGCGCAGTGCCTCAACCAATTGCGCCACCGCGTACCCCGTTGCAATAAGTACTATCTTCAATTTTATAGATATAACTAACAAAACATTTAAAAATGAATTGGTGAGATTTTGTACAGGGACACGGCATAAACAGATTTAAAAATCAAAAGGCTAGATTTTGTGGAGGGACAGATCATAATCATATCTAGAGACGCTAATGTGAATTTCGTATAGAGACAGGTTATAAAATAGCCATTTGAAGCAATAGTTATCTAAAAAGTACTTATAATTTCAGTTCATGGGTCACAGGAAAGAATCAGCGTTAAGTTAATACTGCTTAGGGAACTAGTTCGCTGTTTGCCCCGAAAAACGTGCAAGGCAAATACACTGTGTGGGAAAATGCAGAGGTTTTAAATGTTGAGATCTTCGCCCTTTTGAGATGTTAAGCAGCGTAGATTTGTAGGCCTAGCTACCGACGTTTCGGGACAACGTATTGGGTTCCATCTTCAAGGGTCGAGTCCAAGAAAAAAAATCCATGTTGCTCCATACGGACAGGTGGACGGATGGACACGAAGAAGCTAACAGTCGCTTTTCGCAATTCTGTAAGCGCGTCTAAAAATTCATAAAATATGTATCCGCTAAACTTATTTCATTTCCTTTATTAAGACAGCCCACAAGACATAAAATAGTAGGAGTTGTCACAACTAACAGGGTTAGAATTGGCTGCACACAGCTTCGGCTGGTCCAGTAAGGTCAGATGTTCATCAAAGATTATGTTTACTGCGGTAGTTATGGTTTCAGTGACATCCACGTGCTCTCTTTCTGAAGTGTCAAGTCACGAAGTATCAGATTTTACGATAATTTCTTATATCCACAAGCGTCCCGATTTTCTAAATTAAAAGTATGGTACGGAGACAATAACGCAGTCAAGTTCGGTATCCTTGCACCAATAAACGCGACTTCTACACAAGCTTTTAGTACTTCAGATTGTCAATAAATTCCTTGAAATTTAAGAAACCCAAAGGTCCATCACCGTGCTCACAACAGCCTGACGCTGATCCTTATCCTGAAGCAACTCAATTCGCTCAGCGCTCTACTACCTTATTTCTTTAAGCTCAATCTTAATACTGTCTTCCCACTGCATACCAAAGACTTCAGAGTGGTCTCTTTACTTCACGTTTTCAATAGAAAGTCTGTACCAATTTCCTGTCTCCGCTCCCCCCTTCAACATCATCCTCCGTGAGCGATAATATGCAATCACAATATTTACGTGAGGATAAACGCAGAAACACAAAAAAGGAAAAGTGGACTAAGTCACTCAAAACGAATATTTTGTCACTGCGTGTTGTTTAGAGAGTGGCTGATAACATTTCCTCTAGGGCTAAATATGAAGCCATGAAGTAGGAGCTACGGCTTGAATATAAAGCTCCACGCATTCTAGATCTCGGCATTAGACGGCCGTGTGTAGTTAGACAAGCGGTTGAAAATAAGAGACAATTTGGCGATCCGTTATTTACCGAGACGACTGAAGATCACTCAGTGAGTGAAGCATTAGAAGTCTTATTTACAATTAATACAAGGCCCAGGTGGCAGTAATAAAAGCAACAATAATAATGAAACAAAAATTGTCCCTGCCCACGCCATGAAGGCGTATAGAGGGTATAGAGGCATAGCTCCACTCACTCTTAACCTCAGCACTAGGTGGAGATGAGTGGTTAACTTCACGTCCCGGTCACTTTACACCCCGGAAATGAACCCCGGTACCCACTGAATAGGAGGCTTGGTGGGCTGTAGAGGCGGTGTGGACGTTTTGTCGAGATGAAAAATCACTTGCACCTGCCAGAAATCGAACCCCATACCGTTCAGTCCGTAGCCTAGTAGCTACTCCGACTATGCAAATCCGGCTCATAACAACAACAACAACAGTTTAATGGGTCAAGTTTTTATTACACAGTTCAAGGCACTCCACACCGTTTAACACATGGCTGTCACGATGCACATTCCGCTCCAAATTTTGCACTTCTTTTACATACGTAGGCCTACTCGTATATTTTACTTTATTTTACAACTTACTGCTTATTTTGCCCAGATACCTTCGTCAATTCCTCCCTTGCGACACACTTATCTAGTTTATTATTTCTCTGTATGCTAATTTCTAATTCACACCTAACGATTTGTACACGAACATTCCCTTCTCCACATCTGTGTTTCGGGGAAACTCAGGACCGCATGTTCAACATCCTCCTTACCTTACTTACAGAACGGCTTCCTTTATTGCTTCCTCTTCTAATTACCGTCAATTTCCAAACTGCTGCTTTCAACCAAGCGAACCCATTTCTTTCTTTTCTGGATTACGATTCAACATATTCTTTCTTACCCCATTTAAGTGTCATGCCCTGATAAAACACCAGACAGTAATACAGTAAGAGCGATGTACTACCTGCCTCAGCTAGGGTGGTACCAGCAAACGACCTGAGCATGATTCAGTTGGTAGTGCTCAGAATGAAGAATGATTTCTACGCAATCTTTATTCTGGCCAGGACGACGATGTAACCTTTTGGAACGCTCCATGAGCGGTGCGGTTCTTTGCCCTTTACAACATCTTGACTGTTTCTGCATTCAGCCAGTATTATGAAAAAGTTCTTGCTGATTTTTTTCGTAGTAAATGTTTAACACGCACAAATGTCAGTTTGTTATCGAAGTTTGTTAAACAAGTCGGACTAGTACAGGTCCATAGCGTAGCAGAAATATACAAAAATCAGCACAAACAAAACGTATTACACTCAGAGACATTAAATATAAGAATGTTAGAAAAAGAAAGTGCATTGTGATGACGAAGTAGTATTTCTGTGAGTGTCATACCTAAACCTCTTAAAAACGAAAATAAAAACTATCGCTGAGTTTGAATTTTTAACACTGCATTCAACCTAACCATTGATAGGATAAAATATACAGGACACATAACAACGGCGGAAGGAAGTTGTCAAAATCAGGCCTTCTCTTCTCGGATTTTGATGTTTTGCTGACCGTGCATCTCAGTATAATCTAAGTAATTAACCAACTTAATGCACAAAACCTTGTTTTATAATAAGTTCATTATATGCCTATACATGTTTCGAGCACTGTTGTGCTCACCATCAGGAGGTCAAAATTGTTTTATACAGCATCTGGTATCGTCACACCTGTAGGTGGCCGTCTCGTGCACAGGTTGAGAGAGGACTCTCTCAACCTGTGCACGGGACGACACATCGCAACGTGGTGACACCTGCAACCAACAGTGACACCATGCATCCTGCAACCACAGACTTTTATACAAGGTGAATGGCTGCATTAGCTTGCCATCTGCTGACCAGAACCGCCAACGTTTTCGGCTGTATTTACAGTACAATATGTTTCGGTTATCTCTACAACTCTGTCCGGCATGTATTTAGCACTTCAGTAAATATTAACCCTTTAAAGACTAAACGTGTCTTGTCTTATATAAGGAAACAGCCCGTACCGCGCTGTAAACACCTTCCACCTCGGTTATACGAAACCAGTCTGCTAATGCTGCTAATGCTGCAAAAGCCGCTGTCTGTTCCGAGACCCGTACAAAACACTCAACGCAAAGCGAGCACCATGTAGAATTTTTGAATGTTAAACCTGGTGGCACGTAAAGAAAACGCTAGGCTTTAAAAGGTTAAGACAGTTACGCTAAAACCTTGAGTGCAAAATACATTAAGATATTCATGTAAGAGTAAAAAAAGCCATCCCTGTCCACATGTGAAAGCACATAGAGTTAGTAGCCAGGCGGCTTCAGTGATTCTTAACCTCAGCACTAGTTAGAAGTGAGTGGTTACCTTCACGTCCCGGCCTTTTTACCCCAGGGAAAGAGCCTCGATTCTCATTAAATACAAGGATGAGTGGATCCCTGAGCCCGTCTGAACATTTTGGAGAAGAGAAATACGTCTGACTCCTAACGGGAAACGGTCTGTGACCAGCTTTAACGAATCTTAGAGCGTGGACAAATCTTAGTAAAAATTTTCAATTTGTAGTCTAATGAAAATCCGTTCAGCGATTCCTGAGGTGTTGTATACGGACAGACAGACAGACAGACAGGCCACAGTTAACAGGACACTTTTACGACTTCGTTGCTGGCGCACCGAAAAGGAATAAGTTTAGCGGTGAATTTAGGACAACATTCAAGGCAAACAGCGGAGAAAGTGGATCCAATTTGCAACACGTCGACATACTTAAATACTCGAAGGGGCTCGACCAACTGAAATAAAGCAGGCTTTTGGTCAGTCCGACAAGCAAGACAGCAACTAAGACCGCAATAATGACTGTAGTAGCACAATCGGCTGAGCCTTAATTAAATACACATTTATACACCCACACACAGACCTGCAAATGTGGAGGGAGGCTTAGTTCATTTACTACTGAAAGTAAGAAATTTCGTTGACGTTGGTACGTTTTCGGGAGACTGCCTTGCCTGTTACTTATTCAAATTCCGAAATGCACACGCAGAGTTTGTTTCTTTACCTCGTAAACTGCAATACTTGGAATCGATTTTCCTCTACGGCATTTGTCAAAATTACGTTTCACTTCGATAAATGAAGTTTGTTACTTATATGGCTGTTTGGTTTATCACATTCTTTCATATTCTTTTGGTTCCACTTTTTTGTCATTGTACATATGGTTGTATGTTTTGTACGCTATTGTTTAATTTTGTAAATTATGTATTTTTATTGTTATGTTTATGTATTCTTATTGCCACGTACGTACTGTTCTGGGTATTCTGTTTCATTGTGTTGATCTGTGTATTGTTTGTGTGTAAATGTGTACTGTATTACTGCCACCGGGTGTCAACCCAATTGCATTTAACAAATTTATCGTATCATATCATACCATATCATATCATATTCCAGAGATTACCCGCAGAACACGCGACAATAATAGCATATCTTTACGATTTTTTTTCCAATTAAAACAAAACTAGATACTATTAATAAATATTAATAGAACTGCTCAACACCAAACGAAATTAAAATCCATTCGGTGCTTCTTAAGTTGTAACCAGACTAACGAACAATCATGCAAACACAAGAGCATTTCTGCTACTTTCCCTCGCAAACGCGCCAAAAACAAACGCCCAGTTCTCCCACTTGCTTCACAGAACAACAATTAAAATTCTAAGCATAAACAATTGACAGTAGTAGGAAATGGTTTTAAGCGACATCTGCAGCATCAGCTAACATCTCTCTGGACACCTTTAATATCCGCCAGTGGTCTCGACGCATAGGTGTTGGGATGGCTTGAAGAGATGTGCACACATTTAAACAAGCGCAGTTCAATGTGTAACTTTTGCAAATGCGTACCTCCGATAAAGGAATTAAAATACTTTATTTTCCTGGAATTTCATGTAAGCGGTAGCAAGCACTTCTTAAGCAACGTATTTCCTTCAGCAGGGATAGGTCCTAAATGAAATCAATAAACACAGTAATAGAGTACTTTCTTATATCGCAAATACTTAAAAAAGAACCGGTAAAGATCAAAACAGCGGAAATGGAAGAGGAAGGAGGGGGGGGGAGTGTACTGAGAATTTTGTTCCACACTTCCATTAAACATGAAAGAAAATACAAAGATTGCCAGCCAAGAAAACAAATAACCAAATGGCACGACACTAAACGAAGCTACAGCTCAAAATACTCTCCATTCTTAGAATGTTTTAGCCTTCTACTCGCCGGATCATTCAGAACACAATAATCACAAATTGCGCGCCTGGGACACGCGTGATGAGCGGGGCTTGCAGCCGTGTGTTTTCACTACGGCTAGACTCAATGCAACAAACTGTGGTACAGGCTGCATGGCTGATACACTACAGCTCTGAGCTGTAAATTAATTTATCCTTCGGACAGAGGGTGCAGACCTCCCTACTCATAAATAAAATTACCCCGGGACGAGAAACAATTACAACACCCGGCACAAAAAGAAACATGAGAAGCGTTCTGTATCACGAACGAACTTGTGACAATAAATCCGTAAAACCGAACGATTTTTTTATTTATGGTTAACGGCGCTCATGACGAAAAATTATGTGAACATCGACCGTGATGTTAATGTGTATATTCGGCGAGGAATGACATTTGAATAGACATGACAAGTAAATCCAGGAGCCATGAATTACAAGCACATAAGAAGATGTACGGTTCGAACTGAGAGACATACAGAGTACTTCCCTGTTACTCCTGTTTATTTTCTCAATTTATGTTCGCAGTCGTGTAGTTCTTTCGGAAACATAAAATGAAGTTCCTTTCTTTAGGTGTATGTATATAACCAGACCATTGGCACAGTATCCTGAACAACTTTCTGAATGTCTGGTTTATTCTTTCTGGTTTTAAAAACAAACACTTCATTTCCCCCTGTCAAAGCAGTGTCCGAGTTTCCTGGTTTAACCCCCCAACATCATCGTACATAAATTTAAACCAGAAATTTCCATATAAAATTTTCCACAGCTGCATTCAGTTTGTTGGACCTGCTGGCCATACAGCTCTTAAGTAGAAGGCAGTACGTCTGTGAATGAGAATTTAAACACGATGGAAGAACATCAGAAAGAATGCTGGAGTGTAGTGAACGTGTTGTGCTTGAATTTACTTGTCTTAGGACAAAAGTCTGTGATTTGTTCCTGCGTTAACCATACCCAGCTTACGGACAATGAAGCAGTGCAACAAATACGCCAGGAGTGAGGCCGAAAATTTGCTAGTTCACATAAAGTCTGTTTTGAGAAAAAACAAAAAGCGTCCGGAATTGTGTAGAAACTACGAAACTGTTATCATTTCACCGGACGAGAGGCATAAATTAAGTGGAAACAAAAAACCCTACACTTTCCTTAAAGTTTAGGGCGGTTCAGCCCTAAATGGACTCCTTAATATCACGCTTCAATTAAAATCTGAGCATGCAATATCCAGCGAAGAAAACTGGGCTCGCCACTACGAAACGAGCTCAAAAAAATCCAGCGGAGACGTCTGCAGCCTGCTACGAAGAAGAGAAGTAAATACCTAAACATCTAACGGCAAGGTAAGAGTAACTGCCGCCTTCTTCGCTCGTAAATAGACCCTTAGGCCTTACTTATTTACTCCATGGAGCACAGTCCTTCTTGAGAAGCTAGCCGGTTCTCAGTAAGTCAAGAAAATCCCCCTATTTTATAGAACCCAAAGGTTGATTACCGCATTCACAAGTACCCGCAACCTGTCTCCATCCCGAGCCAGCTCGATTCAGTCCATACCCCCACATCCTACTTCCTGAAGATCCAATTTAATGTTATTGTCCCATCTACGCCTGAGACCCTTAGGCCTAATGTGTAGTTTTAATATCTTCCAATTTTTGAAGAAATCATTCAAAGATTGATGACTTAAGTTGGATGTTAAGTGCGTGTGATTTCATCAGCGGAAAACGGATGCCTGGTTCTACTACGTAAGTACGTATATCGTGTCAATCACGTGTGTAAAGCCGTGCACTAATGTTTATGTTCAACATATCACGCGACACCAAATTATGTACCAGATATTGTAAAGTTGTTTCTGCATGGGTTCGAGTTGACATAGTCGACTTGCCTTGTTCTTCACACTTCCTTATGTTTTTCATTTATGTAAAGACGCCGGTTAAATCTCTGTCAGTGACTCGTCTCAGAAACTCGAGTCTTTACACAAACCTAATTCTTACAACACGCATTACGGTAAAAGGTAAAGGTAAAGTCCAGAGGGGACTAGGTGTAACTCTTCTCTTTCTTTAACCTCGGCACTATATGGGAGTGTGGACCGGGTAGCGTAGTCGGTATAGTGACTGGCTACGGGCTGGACGGTCCGGGGATGGAATCCCGGTGGGGGAGAGATTTTCCAGACCGGTCCTGGGGCCCACCCAGCCTCCTGTACAATGGGTGCCGGGTCTTTTCCGGGGTAAAGAGCGGCCGGAGCGTGACGCTGACCCCTCACTCCTTCTAGTATCGTTGCCAAGAAAGAGTAGAGCTATACCTCTACTCCCCCTATGGGCCGTACGACCTGTACAGAGCCTCAGTGCCTGTACAAGGGTGCACTTTAACTTTACCTATACTAGATGGGAGTGGGTGTTCAATGCCACGCCCCGGCCGCTTTACTTCCGTGAAAAAGACCCGGTACCAATTATATAGGAGGCTGGGTGGGTCCCAGGGCCGATTTTGACGGGTGTGGAAAATGTCCCCACCGGGATTCGATCCCCACACCGTCCGTTCTGTAGCGAGTGGCTACACATATTGCACTATCCCGGCCCACACTCTCTTCATGTACAAAGGATAACCACTCCATAGCAAGGTGAGCCTCACTACACTTGCTTAAGAATTCCGTAATTTATTTGCGTTCAGTATAGGCGGCCGAAACAGCGCACTGGTATAACGACTAGCTACGGGCTGGACGATCTGGGATTCGAACCCCGGTGGGGCGAGGATTTACTCATTGAGACCGGTCGCCGAGGCTCACCCATCCTCCTGTACAACGGGTATCGGGTCTCTTTCGCTGGGATAAAGCGGCCGGGGCGTGGCCCAAACCACACACCCCTTCTAGATCCAGGGTCTAATATCGGTAGAGCTATCAAACTCGTACCTTTACCTCCCACCTGTGCCTGCTGGCATGTAACGGGGCGGCTGAATTTAATAATACCCGTTGGAAGGTGTAGGGCTTACTCAACAACTTTCCCGTTTTCATTTCGCCTGAAATGTTTACGGAACATTTCTATGCATGTAAGTTCAAGTGCACCAGCACAAGAATACAGAAACGCCAGTTGCTGTTGGCTAAACGACAGTGTGTCCCGCATTACGTCACACAATCTGCATATAACAGGAAAACCCCCTCAACTTTTGAGGGCACGACTTTCTTTAGAAACGATGGGAACCACAAAGCGACACAGCATCACATCTCAGAAGATCTCAACCCTCAGATCTACTAAACATTCAAAATAGTGATTGCCTAGCAACAAGGGACCCGGTGTGCATACTGCCTACGATGGTTCGATATGGAGACCTTCTTGACGGTGCGACCAGAATATCAAAACTCCCCACCAGGGAACAGATGTTTGTATTCCGGCAGCAGTAAAAGAGGAATTGGAAATGTAATATGTGGAAGGCTTATTTCACGGGACTGACGACAGACTGGAACGAAGAGGTTTGTCCTCATAAATGCGGAAAGAAGAGGAATTACTGCCAATATGAAAGGGAACCGATATTAGAAGACTTCCATAAAGAAGGAAGAACAGAAGTGGAGCAAGATTCTCATGTGTTCTGAATCACTCCAATTTAAAGACGTGGCAACCAGAGATTAAAATGCCTGCTTCGGCAATAAAACCCCGAGGGTCTCAATTATTCTCATCGGGGCAATATAAAATGATTAGCCCTGCAGATGTCACGTCGAGTTAAACATAAAACCAAATTCTGTGGCATTATTATATATCCTCAGCAAATTCCAAAGCTTCAGACATGCTGCTAGACAAGTATTACTTCAGCGGGCAATATCCCAAACACGTTAGTAGACAGACATACAAAATTGGGCGTCTGGATAGCATTACGACACGAAGAAGCAAAACACCATGGAGGTAAGAGTCCATGAATTCTACACCTTGGAAGGAGACATAGCTGATCAGTCAGCTAAAGCAGGTTATACCCTAGATAGCCAACCCTCGGTACGTACTACCTAAGAAACTACTGAATTCATCTACAACATCTATCCCTTCGTGTAGCAACGCTACAGATTATCCGCCGCTAATACAGTTACTACTACTACTACTACTACTACTACTACTACTACTACCACCACCACCACTACTACTACTACTACTACTACTACTACTACTACTACTACTACTACTACTACTACTACCACCACCACCACCACCACCACCACCACCACCACCACCACTA
>Ga0123357_10008450_pt1 | contig 12859 bp, 8 predicted proteins | sample TergutEmb28metaG_FD_89873 | JGI IMG/M metagenome (GOLD analysis project Ga0123357, IMG submission 89873) | Embiratermes neotenicus P4 segment gut microbial communities from Petit-Saut dam, French Guiana - Emb289 P4 | ecosystem: Host-associated > Arthropoda: Insects > Digestive system > Gut ... | reverse complement strand
GCAAAATTGTGCCCACGAAATTTTTGCCCGCTTAAATTTTGGAAATGAAAAAACCTCATTTTACCCCCCCCCCCCTCCCCTCCCCCCGATAGAGCCGAGATCGAACACCGAAGCAACTTTGAAAACTTACGACCTGTTTATTTATGGAAACATGCGTTGTACTGCTAATTCGTTTTGTAAAAATACACTCAAAATAGCTACATTATAGCTGTTCTGTGAATTGCATTTTTCATTGTTTTTTTCCTGTTGTCATGAATGTACGTTTATTGCACATATTGCTTAGAGACATACGCAGGCAAAGTTATCTTTGCAAGTATAGGCCGCATCAAACCATATCTTGCCGGATTTGCCCCAACAGCATAAACGTTTGTGTGTGTGCATTGTGTAATATACATTAATGTGACTATGATGGAGTCGACCCATGTTACCTCACCAACACGAAATCAGACTATCTTCAGTTTCATATCAATTTTGTATTCTGGAATGCACATAGACTTGCAAAGAGTTAGCTACGTGTCAGAGGAGCGTAGAGCCTCCATGTTCAGGATCAGGGACTATTTACTATTCCTTGTCTGCGTGGCCCTGGAAGTGTAGGCAGGACTGTCTTTGGAACCACCGGTTTTGCCCGTCGGCACGGCGTAATGCCCCAGAAAACTTGAATCCTTTTCTATACCGCTGTGAGAACCTCAGATCTCGCAATGTGAGACAGGATAGACGAATCCTTAAAGCGATTGCGAACAGAACGTTTGACGGCGGTAAATTTCTTGAAAGGGCAGGGAATGTTCTCCGGATTCCTTCGAACCTCGTATTAAGTGGGCACCGTAAGGCAGCCATAGCTTGAGACTTGTCACTCACACTCATATGGCGGTGGTATCTGCATTTCTTTACATAGATATTTACATGCGTCCATGACGTAGCCTCTACACACAAAAGGAAACTCTATATTTCACTCGAATGAAGAAGAAGTCAACTGTTGCAGAGCGTTAGGTACAACAGAACGGTTGCAGACTTTTTTGTATAGCGGAACTATTCCTTCTCCCTGGTTGAGGGAGAAACAAAATTTGTTGAGCCTTTCTGATAGCTGTTAATTGTACTGCTTTTTAATTTTTTCGTATAAGCTTTAAAGCAGTGGGGCAGTCAACCGCACCTGTTCTGGCTTTTACGAATTCAACACGTTCGTTTAGAGAAATCAGAAGATGAGATGTGACCGGATTGAAGCAGGTTACATGAGTAGGGAATATGCTGCTGCTGCTGCTGCCGCCATTACATCCAGAGATAACACTGAAGGAATTTACTGAAATGAAATCTGCAACATTTGATGACGACAGAAACAAACTATGGCATTTTGTGACGACAGCAGCAAGCTGTGAGAGGCGAACCCCATCATTTACTATCGCTGTTACGCAGGGACAAGACATTTTTCTCATTTCCAAAACGCTCAAATCTTCTCCGGGACCCGCCAAGGCCCCTGTTTAGTGGTAACGGGAACCCTTTCCCGCAGGCATAGGGACCGGTGCGTGAAGTTGACCACTCAGTGCCGTCTAGGCTGGAATTAAGAAGTGTAGCTATACAGTATATCCCTAGCGTAGCTATACAGTGTATCCCTAGTGTAGCTATAAGTATATCCCTAGTACTCCCCTACATGAGTTCTTGGCGCGGACTGGAACAACTTTACCTTTCTGCCTTCAACTTTACACAGATTAATGTTGCAGCTCGATTTAATTAACTACTGTGTTTTTTTGCGTGCTTCTGTTGCTTCGTTTGGCTTGAAAATATAACTGGTCAATAAATTTGCTAACAAATGGACGTCCAGAAAGTAAAGATACAAACGCAATGAAAATTTTTAAAAATATTTGTTAACAAAATCGATTGAAAAAACTCATAACGTTTACCTTTAGCTATTTTTTAACATGATCATCATTTTTGTCAGGGAATTTGTTTAGCCTGGATGCGAGTTTTTGCAGTGCGATATCATCCGCCGCCTTCGCAACAACCACGCAGTGACTTCGTTTTTCACCTCTTTGTCTTCGTGAAACTTCTGACCGGCCACATGTTTCTTTAAATACAACAAAAAAAAAAGTAAACATGGGAGTATGTTAGGAACGACAGTGTTGCCACATTCATAGCCGTGATTTCCCTTCCCCTCCCACTAGTTTTGTTTCTTTAATTTCCTACTCCTCTGGTAAAGAAATCTCCACTGATTCTCATTTACATGTGTACAGGAAGCACGTGACACTGTCTTGAGCCAGTTGATTCGACTCGAAATCGACATATCGTATTTCGTTAGGTCCATTTTAATATAAGATTTGTATCTAGACCGTTTTTTCTTGCTATAGATCTCTTCCCTTTATGTTTAACGAAGAATGTCTTTATGCATATGTAATGTAGTTCATATACGTACTTACCTGCTCAGCCTTCTTTTGAATTTCTTCATCTTAATACCTTCTGACGACAGGTTGAAATTCTGATCCTTCACACTGTGAACTTTCTTCTCAACTTCTGCTACTGTTTCACATGTCTACATACTCTTCGCAATGCCGTACTTGTACTTGGCACTGTTCTCATTCTCTTCAAATCACAGTTTATCGTTTGTTGTTTCTAGTACGGCAATAAATAACATCTGCATTCCACTAGCGTTTATGTAAATAAAATATAAAACAGTATATTGTAGTATGAGTTGATATCCTAATGGCTTTCACCACAAGCGTTGCTGTCTTCTGGGGTGTGACCCCGTAAACTGTGGTAAAAGCGTACGGATGTTTCAGAGGATTTCCCTTCCTCCATCATTATTATGTACCATGATGATTGAGGCAGCACTTCCCTCTGCAACGTCACTGCATTTTTACCACGCGACATAGCTTCATATGCCAGAAGACAGCAATTTTGAGACTCGTCATAAATTCCTTTTCCCAAATATTTGAACTTGTTTAATATTCTGCCTTTCCGTAAGGTATGAGCTTTGAAGCTGCGTTGAAATGGCGACATCTGTATACGTGTATGAAAAGTATCCCAATTACTGCACTGCAGGCATTATTCCAAATTTAACAGACGAAACTTAAAGTCTTTTTTTTCCCTTTTTATACCCCCTTTTTCAGCATACTGTATATGACTGAGAATTTCAGACGACAAGATGACAGACGTCAGCTCTCAGAAAGTTAGGACTAAGAAAGGCATGTGCTTTTCACAGGAAGATGCGTTCAATCAGGAGGAACTAGATTGAGCTTCAAAAGCAGTCTTGTTTGCTTTATGTCGAATGGATTCGATATGCTGAGACGTGATTCCATAAGGAAACTGGAGCAGTAAACAACCAATCTACTGTGTTAGAAAATTTATTTTCACTGCATATTACATGGACAGTCGACAAATTGACACTATCGATCCCTGAGTCTTCTGACAAATCAGTTATCTTGCAGACAATACAGTGTAAGCGTCTATAGCTCGTAGCGTTATGGTATTTATTTGTGAAGCGATCGGGAAAGATACAACATCCGCACATTCAGATGTTAAAACTACATCAGTTCAAAACTTGAGTAGTGTAGTTTAATGTCAGAATGTTTGAATGCTGTCTGTTGCCTTGTTGACTGACATTAAGGCAACTGCTCAATCTGTGTGTGTGTGTGTGTGTGTGTGTGTGTGTGTGTTGTGATGAAACTATTACCTGATATGATAGATGTTACCGATAAAGTTCTGAACCGCCTTTCCATCTGCGTACTGCAAAGAAAATTTTTAGTGCAGGATGTAAAATTTATCCCTATACAGTAGGCGGAGGCTCTCAGAAGTTCTAGACAGTCGGCACATTTAAGTGTCAAGATCGTCAGCCCTACGCACCGGCCGCCTTTACCCCCAGGAGACAGTTCTGGTACTCATTTCTGTTAGAGGTTGAGTCGATCCCAGGGCTATAAATCGGCCGGAAGGATTAAGTCAATGGATCCAATACAGCTTGTCTTCGCCCCTCAACAGAGTCATCAAATCGTCTTAGGTGCTTAATGCTGGAGAGCCTTTGGAAGTGCCCGTGTTTCAAAGAATTCCTTACCGCTCCGCAGTTCATTTAGAGTGCTTGCTAACTTACACTCTAGAAGAACAAATCTGTTATGCATAGTAGCCTGTTGACCATAATGTTTTCTGATGTCCCTTTTGTTAGGTGCACGTAAAGCGCTGTGACGAAGTTCATGAAGAAAGATGTCTGCGTATCCCATCGGGAATCGAACCCGCGACCTTCCGGTTTATAGGTCAGTACCTCAATAAACTTAGCTACCGCATACCCAAATTAAAATATAGATGGGAATAAAAATTCACGAACTAGGTGAAGGAATTTCTTCTCTAGACGTTGATAATCTCAAAGCCATTCAAAAAGTTCCCCTTTTCATATGGAACCGGAGGGCTCATTTCCATGTTCACAAATAGGACGTGAAAACGATTTTCTTCCTACAGGAACTGTTTTTATCTGGCCTTAATCATTGACAAAGATGTTAGGATTATAAATTACATGTACATCAATAAGTATATTTATTTGAGACGAAAGTTGTGCGAGTCTTCACATCATTTACGCTTCTATGTTGAAAACGACGTTTCGGACGGAAATGCTACCTCCATCTTAAATTTGAATTTACGTCCAGGTAGATGAAAGCTGCGAGTCTAAACACCTATTACCGCTCAGATCCCAGAGTATTATCATCCGGATAGTAACTGCAGTGAAAGCCTGAACACTACTTTTGTGTGAGCTTGTTTAACAGACGTTGAAGATTCAGCAGGATCAGAACCAGAAATCTTCTTAATTACTGACTGTCTGTCTTTCAGTCCTTTTTAGAAATAGCCCGACAACTGTATCAAAATGAACAAAGATCGGAAGAAAGTGAAATATGACTGAAACTAGCAAAGGGAAAGAAAGAATGGGTGAATAAATCTAGCTAGAATTCTAGAGGTTGGCTTTATTTCTTTTCTTGAAGGTCTCTACTGTACAGATCTAAGTGCTTACACTGCCACAAGAACAAACATATGGGAGTATTACTTTCTCCTTCTTCCTCCTCCTCCTCTCTTCATGGTATAAGGACTAATGCCTCTTGTGCCGTCGAAGGTAACGTCATCTTTTCCCCGTCCTTCCCTGACTCCTGTTCCCGTTGTTCCTAAGTGTCATTTCCCTCATTGGGCAGTATATCATTCACCATTCGCTCTCCATGCTGGTACCACGTATGGTGGCCTTCATTTTACATTAAAAATGTGAGATCTTGCATATTATTTGTCACTCCTCAACGAAGTGTACGAAGGAGTAGTGTGTCAGCCAGAAATAACGTGTAGTTAATAACGTGATTCTGACAGCGCGTTTGTAATCGCCAAGAGCCTTTCATTTATATGGATCAAAATTGAAACAGTTTTTATCAATGATAATGTCATATGCCCGTGAATGTACACGGTAGTAAACCATAAAACTGTAAATTAAAAACTTTACTTACGACGGTGTTTTAAGTGAATGTGACGCCGTACATATTAATACGGTATCGTGATCTACCGACCTACCGAAAGGATCTTTTCGAGAGAGACCTTTTTAGAAGGCTTATATTCATCTGTGATGACAGTCTTCTTTGTTTTTATGGAATCAATCTCAAAAAACTGTTTTTAAGGACGATTCTGACCTAAAAAATTGATAGTGCGGCCCTTCCCAGAAGCCATGAAAGTACATGAAATGTGTCAGTTTACCTTGGCCTTCGGTGATGGCAGCGGCTTGCACGAGTACTGCATAGCATCGGAAGTTACTGGCTGTAGAAATACTATCCTTGTCCCAGTATTCAGTTATGTCCATCAGACCCTACCATTTCATCCAAAGCGTGCAGAAGACAATTGCCGATCATTGTCGCTTTTGCTATTACAGTCAGTAAGGACTGAGTTTAGATGCTTAAACGTGTTGGAATATATCCACCCTCGCATGTCATCCCGTGGCCAGCTGTAGGTTCATTTTCCCAATTCTCTTAACCCTTACACTGCTAATGTGGAGAATATGGTGAGCTCCTAATAATGCCAGCAGATGGCAGTTGGGATTTAACTCCGCTTTTAAAGGGTTAATTTGGCAACGTTGCTGTTGCAAATATCGAAGGACATCGACTGCGTACAGAAAACGACAGAATCATAATATCAAATATTTTTTAACAAGAAGTTTTTTTAAATTTTTAAATATGCATGAAGCGTTTTTATTAGTTGTTCTATTGCTTGTGTGTGTGAAATAATCGCACATATGTGAGTAGTAAAAGAGAAATGACGTACCACATTTTGATGTCGACTGAAACTATAATGTGCAGTGATTTGTCGTCCGAAGAGGGGGTTAGGACGATTGCTCACAGTTTGTAGGACTGTACCGCCTTGCGAAAAATTCTTATGGGAACATTTCCTTCCGTTACGTGAACACGGACACTTGTGGACCTGCCCATCTTTTATAATGCACACATTCTTCGACATTGAGCAATTACACAGCGCTTGGGTAGCCGATGCTGCCAACTTCCACAACGTTTGAGTGAGTAATCGCCCGGGTTTATCCGCTTGTGTTGGAATTATTCAATGTTAAGCAGATTTTTTTAAATGTAAGTTTAAGTATTCTCATTCGCAGAGTACAACCAACAAGATGCAGTGTTTCACAATTTATTTATATCTGTAAGACGCTGTGCATGTTTCAGACGGCTTTTCCTTCCTTCATCAGGAGTTCGAAACTCTGGCCAGGCTAGCAGCAGGTAGCAGTATTGGTCTGACAAATACCTGATGCTGTATGTACAGTTTCGAGCTCCTGACGATGGACGGAAAACCCGTCTGAAACACGTAGAGCGTCTTACAGGAATAAATAAATTGTGAAACATTGCATCTTGTTGGTTGTACTCTGCGAATATATTAGTGATGCACGGACATATGAATGTTAAATTCATTTTCATTCGCATTGGACAAACCCGCTTTGGGCAAGGTGTTGTCATAATCTGACTGTAAGTAGTATACACAAAGGGGTTCAGATATACAGCGTAGCTAACACCCACGCTTACAGGGGCATAGTGACATGAACCTTTTTATCAACATGACATGGACCAGTGCACTGTATAGGATCACTTGTTTGAATGAATTCACATTTCATGCTAAGTGGACATTTAATGACTTGGATGGTTAGATTATTGATGATTTGATTTGCCCTTTCAGTTTGATGAACTGATACCGTGAACTGAGTCACTGTGTCACTAGCTATTCGCTGTAAATTTTGACATTTATGAGCATATACCAGGTGTAATACATGTATAATTTTCCGTTTGTATCTCGCTACCTGATAATGGCTCTTTTGTAGGCGAGCCGCAACTTGTAGCTTAATAAATTTCAACTTCATTTACGAAGATTGTTGTGACTGACGATACGCTGTTTACCTTTGTTAAAATATACAAGCCAGTTTTTACTTTTTATTTCTTTTTTTCATCGTTGTACCGTGCATTTTGTAGAATTTTTATTATATTTGTCCAAAAAGTAAACAATATGTAATAACAATATCTATTTCTTAAAGCACTCCTAAATATTAACGTTGTTTATACGTCATCCTTAGGGAGTCTGTTATTATGTACCCTAAATTTACAAGATTAATAAACTGGAACATTTGTACAGTGATTGTTAAAATCAACAGATTAAAACCTTAAAACGTCGTAAAGTAAACATTTTGAGAATTACAAACACCTTGACACATTTTACGATTTTTGAAAGGTTTTAATCTATTGATCGTCTGTAACAATCTTCCGTATAAATGTTACCATTGTATTGCATTTGTACCTTTAGCGTACATAATAAGAGACTCTCTGACGAAGATGTATAAACATCGAAACATGTAGAAGTGATTTAAAAAAGAGATTTTGTTAATATATATATATATATATTGATATTTGCTGGAAAAAATGTAATAAAATTTGGATATAGATATTTTTGCTTATATACGTAGGTATGCATAATTATATGTAATTTAACTTCAGGAACGCTCTCGCGAAGTACGGAAATTTCCCCCTAAATCATTCTCTATATATTCTTATTTATATACTTCTGTTCCGTTCTTATTTTCCTACGATAAAACTCAACAGCTCTCGTAATTAGAGGCTGTACCTTCTGCATATTTCTTTGTAGCTCGTTAGCGTCGCTTCATATTGAGTTTTTTGTCTTTAAATTTTAGCTCTTTATCGCTTTGTAATTGACTTGAATTACGTTACCTCCCCCATTCACTGCAGGTTTGATACCAACCATTGTTAAGAATGTAATTAATTGCACTGCTGTGTACAGACAGCAATTATATCCAAACATTTCCCATTTACGTAATCTGAGTTATTACATTCTTGGTGATGCTTTTCACAAACGCCATTTTTATTGCTTCATCCTCAGTGCAAGACATTTTTAATGAGAAAAGGAAGAGTTGTAGAATTATAGTTACATTTCTTTGTAATGTTGTTTTAGAAAATAAATTTCTATGCACTTTATTTTGCTGTATGTTAACTTTCAAAGATTGAAACGCATAGTTTACAAAATTATAAGGTTCCTGTATCAGATGTGCACAAATCCAAGGCGCCACTGCACCCGGGTGACTAAAATTTCTACCGTGGCGCTTAATATGTTTGGACCCACAGTATGGAACTTTCTTCACGTCACCCATCAGGTACCTAGAATTTTGAGTTGGCTTCTAAGTTTTGGAAAATTTGTGCATCCCTTCTGTCTATTCAGTACGGGACCCACTCCTTTCTAAATTTTTAAGTACTTCAGGACCCCCCAGAATGTGCCTTGGTATTGGAATTATATAGAAGAGATCAACTGTACAAAATTCACAATCGACATGTCTGTTCGTTTGACAAACTTTCTATTATGAAAGTGCTGAGTGCTGCGGTACACGTCACTAGACGGCGCGGCGCAAGTACTTTGATCCTTTGGATCGAAAACTTCGAACTAGATGCATGTAACTACATGCAATGTAATCACTGGCACAATCATGAACTTTATTGAATAAACTTTCAACATCACAATACCCATAGCTTACGCATCTTTATGTTTATAGTTGCCATTCTTTATTTTTAACACTGTAAACGTAAATTGGATGTATTATTTTTATATTTCTTTGTATTAATACAAAGAAATATAAAATATTGTATCTCCCTGACGAGGATGATTTATTGTTGAAAAGTGTAGGAGAGTTCATGTATGAGGATGATTTTCGATTTTACACCAATTGTGTGCATTAGTTAATGTGAGTGATTACGGTCTAAATGCACGGGTTCAGTAATATTTAAAAGAAACTAAACTCTTTTACGTCACTTCAGTGACGTAAAACACGGAAGAGTTCATTGTTCTGTCTTATCTTTTGGCTGTAATCATTAGAGATCTAATATTAAATCCTATCTCTTAAACGAAACAAATCCTACTCGCTGATTTTGTAGGGCTCGGTCCTGATTATCTGCTTCTGTGAATCTAAACTGTATGAGAATATACGCAGCACGTAAGGTCACATTTACGTGCGTGTCTTTGCACGTTGGTCTCTTCTCTGATACACCGTCAAATGCACTGAGGTCCAGTTGTAGATACATTACGGGCTATTGTTGGTTTTTATTAGGGCCTGCTATTATATTTATGTGAAGAATCTGTTGTGAATATGTTTACGCTAATTTTCTTGTTAAATTTATCGGTCATACATAATCTCGAAATTGCACCCTTCGAAATGTTTTGTAGTTTCTGACTGAAACGGGATATTTCATGCAAAATTATTAATGTTTTCATGTTTCATCGACGTGCAGCAGGCCAACACGTAATCAGTAAACCCTGAGTATTGTAATTGTAGCTTTTTAGTGTGTTTAGTTACGTACCATGTTAAGTGCATGAAGAAAAATTGTATGAGTGCGTACGAAATGTACAAAGCAGCACGACAATGACGTCAGTGAAGTATTACAGCCTACCACAACAGATCTACTGTATAGTTATAATTAAGAATAAAACACTAAATGCTGTATGTTATGACTGTACTGTATTTCTGTCTGAATTATCCGCCATGGAAGTCGAATTTATATGGCGTTACATTTTGTTTAGAACGCCGAATATGTTTCTTCTTATTTTGTATATGGCCTGGTTTTATCATAATTTGCGTAGATCTACGTGCAAAGGACATTTTCCCCACATTTTAGACCATACTTGAAACTGGTAACAGATTTTAGTAAAAGTTCCCAATATTTCACGAAAATCCGTTCTACGGGAGCCGAGTTTTTCATTGCTGATAGTTGGCTGGATGGAAGGATAGATTGATGGATGGATGGATGGATGGACAGAAGTGACGAAGCCTGTAGTCGCGATGTGCAGTTGTTCTGCTAAGGCGCCTAAAGATGACCTGAAATTTACATGCCTCGACATCGTAAAGCAAATTGCAGAGGAAAATTTCTTACCAAATAATTCTTTTACCTCTTCATTAAGCTGCACATGTGTTTATAACTGGAATTTTTGTAGATGTCAGATTTTTTTTTGCTGTTTTTTGTAGTGAAGCCTGTAGTGGCCTTAAAACAGGTAGTCTGCTTCCTTACTTTAATTTCTTGAATGCCTGTCCGTTTAAGAGGCAAAAATTCTCTGCCATCGAAATAAATTAATAATTAATTGTGAACAATGTATTTATTTTAACAACAGAAAAATAGTCGATAATAATAATTTGCTTTACTTTTTTACGGGTTTGACGCATTATTGCAAGAAATTTCAAAAGTATCCTAGCACACTTGTTCATGTGTTTTTGTTAAAGGCCAAGGTTATCAAATTTTCTGAAGTAAATAAAATCTGTACCTATAATTTAAACCAACGAATGTACACAGTTGTATTATGTGTAAAATAATATTATAAAAACCACTAAGTCCAACATATTTCGGGCCTTGTTATCCCATCATTAGAGAATACAAAAATTCTATAAAACAGCTGCTTAACATATTTGTCTTTCGCATGGCCGAAGCGTGTATGAGTTAGTGGTTTTTAGGCGTATTCGCAAAATTCCGAAAAGTGACTATGAGCTTTTTCATGTCTGCCTGTCCGTCCGTCCATCTCTCGGCATGGAACGCCTCGGCTCCTATTGGACGGATTTCCATGGAATTTGATATTTGAGTATTTGTCGAAAATCTGACTAGAAACTTCAAGTTTTATGAAAATAGGACTAGAATAACATGTACATTACATGAAGACCAATATACATTTTCGATCGTATCTCGCTCAGTTCTTACAATGAAAAAGTCTCAGACAGAAGTTATAGAGAAAATCGAAACACGTATTATGTTCAATAAGTTTTTTCCCCGAAAATCGCGCCGTTTATGATACAACGTGGAAAAATTTTGTAGAGTGGGGTAGGCCACAGATGACAATATGGCGCATGCGCATTGCTCGCTGGATACCCAAGGCTACAAATACACGCTCAGGATATGCAATACTTATTGCTTTAGCATTGCAAGAACGGTTGCACGGACGCGCCTCGTGGTTACGATATACGTGCATTACTTTCTTGTTAAATATTATTATACATCTAACACAATTGTGTGTATTTGTTGGTTTAAATTACAGTAACTGAATTGTAATGCACGGATTGAAAAACACAATTTATGTGCCTTTATGTAATGCATAAAACCCCCTTTTTTATATAAGGGACAACCCATAAAACACCAATATTATAAGAGAAGCAAGAAATGGTTCTATTTTACATGTTAACCAATGTGCTGAGAAATAAAATGTCGCCACCTGTCTTGGTTAATCTTGAAGATTACGTGGTGATGTTGTGCATATCATAGGAACCCATCAGTTGATTAATTCGCTACACATAAATCAGTTTAGCTCAAAGTAGCAGTTAGCCCCTATTTAAAAACAGGGACTATATTTCACTAATACGAGCCAAAATTAAGTTTCGTTCAGACCACGAGTATAAACGATCCAATGCTGAATACGATCTGTGAGTGCGAATATTACTTCCGGAGATGAAATGAACGTACCGAAATACAAACCCAGCTTTCCTGTTGTACGCTCCGTTTAAGGGACGGACGTTTATAGGGCGCGATTTCATTTCGTCACCATAATACAACAATACTTAGAGTTTTAGTGTTTAGTTTGTTAGATTAGACTGTTGTGTCTGTAGTTTCATGGAATAAATCACACCGCGATAAATTTGGTAGCATATCAGTTATATACAGATTGTGATCCAAAATTTGCAGCTTTGATAGCAGCGTCGTGAGAGGGAACAAGTCTAAATCGTAGTATTAATATTTGAGAGGGATTGTTTTTATTTCAACTTCCACCAGACTGATGAATTTTATCAGACAAAGTTTCTCCGAAAGAGTTCAAGTATTTGTAAAAAAAATTACGTGACCGGAGGGAAAGGGATGTTTCCGGAAACTTTCCTCTTCTGACTGTACACATTAGCATGAAATCGTTGTCAGAAATTTGAGCAAGGTTCAAGTTGCATATCTAGTCTAAGCAACTCTTGTACCAGGTAGCGACAGTATCAAAGTTTCGTGATTATAAGTAAATTGCTTGGAAGTTCTAATTTCCCGCGTAGAGTTGAATTACTTTAAGCGAAGAGAAACGTTTATAAAAAATTGACCGCAGTATCTAGTCCGAAGTTTGTCCCGGATTTAAACGCAGACATTTACGCTTCACCTGCAACGTAACTAACACAAGCAATTCGCTGAAGAATAGATAACCAACTAGATGTCACTTCTTACTTTTATTTTACTTCTTAGAGACTCAACATTTTTTGGGCATTAATATGCCCATCTTCAGGAGTTTGCGACTATGTTGTTGAACTACCACATTGGCTGTATTGTTCTTGGATTGCTGTTTGTTGGAGTTAGGGTGCGGTTCGGCTAGGGTG
>Ga0123357_10008449_pt1 | contig 12859 bp, 14 predicted proteins | sample TergutEmb28metaG_FD_89873 | JGI IMG/M metagenome (GOLD analysis project Ga0123357, IMG submission 89873) | Embiratermes neotenicus P4 segment gut microbial communities from Petit-Saut dam, French Guiana - Emb289 P4 | ecosystem: Host-associated > Arthropoda: Insects > Digestive system > Gut ... | reverse complement strand
GGGGTATATGTGCGGATTTTTTAAAACAAAGTAGCCACGGGACGCATAGTCGTTATTTGATGGAGGCTTTTGAGAGTCCTGTATCCCCGCTTGAGTTTGAACCCAAAAAACGTATGGAAAGCAGTTCGTAACTGATGCGTCCGCGCGGGGCGTCCACTGTGATCTCATCGCCGGCTTCCTTGCCCAGCAATGCCTTGCCGACAGGAGAGTGGATGGAAATGGAACCGTTCGCGTAATCCGCTTCATCCGGACCGAGCAGGGTATAGACCTTCCTTTCTCCGGTATCCAGATCCTCCAGTTCCACAGTAGCGCCGAAGATAACCTTATCGCCGTCCATCGTATTGATGTCTATGACCTGAAATTGCACCATGCGCGATTCAATATGGCCAATCTTCGCTTCAAGCATGCCCTGGCGTTCGCGCGCCGCATCATACGCGGCATTTTCGCTCAGGTCGCCTTCTTCCCGTGCTTCCTTGATAGCCTGGATAACGGCAGGACGTTCCTGTTTCAGTCGCTCAAGCTCTTTTTCTATTTGCCGGTACCCTTCAACAGAAATGGGGATACGCATATCTACCTCCGTGTCGCCGTAAGGCAACGGCGGACTCGCGTCCGCCGTCACATGCCTGTTGCCGTATAGAATACTTATTTCGTTTGAAGGCGGACTTCGTCCACGCCGTCGCGTTCTTCCAGCAAGACGTTGATATGCTCCGAACGTGCGGTTTCCAGAGTGTGCCCCACATAATCCGCCTGAATGGGGAGTTCCCTGTGCCCCCGGTCAATAAGCACGAGCAACTCCACTTTTTGCGGACGGCCGTAATCAAGCAGGGCTTCCAATGCCGAGCGTACGGTTCTTCCGGTGAAAAGCACATCATCCACCAAAACCACCACTTTGTTGTCAAGTCGTACGGGGATGCTGGACTGTCCTATTTGAGGCTTCCCGAGCAGGCTCGTCCAGTCGTCACGGTACAGGTTGATGTCAAGCGTTCCCAAGGGGATAGCACATTCAAAATGTTCATTGAACTGCACCGCCAAACGCTTGGCCAGATCAACGCCGCGCCGCTGAATGCCCACAAGCACGAGCGACGAACAATCTCCATGATGTTCAATAATTTGAAGAACCAAGCGTTCAATGAAGCGCTCAATGTCTCCGGCGCGCAACAACAGGGTGGAATGCATAAGAACCTCCATCGTCAACTATAGCGTATACTTTTTTACTGCAACAGGGAAGTGCAAATATGCCGATACGCCATTGACAAAGCTTGAAACGCGCAGTATTCCCAGACTATACATGCAGTGGCGCAACACGGCGCTAAAACAGTGGAGGCTTTTCATGCTTGAGCTTAGTGAAAGCGCCCGTAAAGAGCTTGAAGCTTATTTTGCGGACAAAGAACGCGGGAATATCCGCATTTATCTCGCTCCCGGCGGCTGAAGCGGTCCGCGTCTTGCCTTGGCCCTGGATGGGCCAACCGATGCTGATACAGAGTTTAACGAGGGCGGATTCTCGTTTTGCATTAACAAGGAGCTTCTCGCCAAAATCGGTGGCGTGACGATAGAGATGACCTACATGGGATTTATGGTGAATCCGACAATTCCTCTGCAAAATTCAGGCGCATCTTCCGCATGTGGGGGCTGTGCCGGTTCTACCTCATGCAGCACCACCTGAGTTGGCGAACCCTGCTTATGTTGAATACGCCGCCGTTCTGACGGTAAGGAATACGGGTGTATCTTCAGGCAGGTGGATGAGTTCTTTCAGCACCCCGGCGACAGAGCGATGTTGCCCGCAAAAAAGGCAGGTTACGCCTTTGAAGCGGCGGGCGTAGCTGACAAACTGTTCAGCGCGCACAATGACTCCCCTGGCGAGGAAGTGTTCTGCCAGCAGGCCGTGCGCCAGGCTGAACAGGGCTAGTTCTACTTTGCCTGGGCCGGGGATGGCCGTTTTCGTTTCGTCTTCCCTAATAAAGGTGATGCCTGGCCGAAGGCCGCGCACCGCACTGCCGCTTCTCATGGACAGCCCGACGATGCCGGGTAGCCCGGCGGCCAAGGCCAGACGCGCGTCATGGGGTACAATGGCCGTTTCCGGCGTGTCTACGGGTTTGCCGTCCAAAAACATGACGTTTATGCGCCCTGTCTGTTCCGGCGTAAGGCCGAATTCTTCGTGCAGCAACGTTTTCAAAGGAATGCCCACCGTGCAGGGCACACTCACCCCCGACTGCATGATCAATCCCCATCCCTGGCCGGCGGATTCAAGGGCCACAGTGATCCGCGGCGGCGTATACACGGTGCAAGGCGCATCGGAAGAGGGCATGGCATACTCCGGTTCAATGATCCTGAAATAAAAAGCAAACCGCCGTGGTATATGCACGGCGGTTTGACAATGACACAGGGTGGAAAAACTTACAAGGCGGCCTTGTACATGGCTGCCACTTCGTCTGCATTGGCGAGACGGGGGTTGGTAAGCATGCAGGCGTCCTTCTTGGCATTGCCGGTCATGATGGCAATGTCCTTTTCCTGCACTTTTTTACCATAACGCTTGCCAAGCTCAATGAGGCCCTTGGGGATGCCCACATCGGCGGAGAGCTTGCGGATGGCTTCCACGGCTTTGAAGGCGGCGTCGCGCGTGGTCAGGCCACAGGTGCATTCGCCGAGCATGGGGGCGATGGCGGCGATCTTTTCCATCCTGGCGTTGATATTGAACTCGGTCACGTAGGGGAGAAGCACCGCGTTGCACTCGCCGTGTGGCAAGTCATAGAAGCCGCCCAATTGATGCGCCATGGCGTGTACATAGCCGAGGCTGGCGTTGTTGAAGGCCATGCCGCCCAAGAACTGGGCATGGGCCATCTGTTCGCGTGCTTCCATGTCGTTGCCGTTGGCCACAGCTTTTCTCAGATATTTGGCGACGAGCTTGATGGACATTTCGGCGCAGGCGTCGGTCATGGGGGTTGCGGCCGTGGATACATATGCTTCCACAGAATGGGTCAGGGCATCCATGCCGGTGGCTGCTGTCAGGGCCGGGGGCATGCCCACCATGAGTACAGGATCGTCAATGGCGATGTTGGGAGTGGTGCGCCAGTCGACGATAGCCATTTTCACCTTGCGGGACAGGTCGGTGATGATGCAGAAGCGGGTCATTTCGGAAGCGGTGCCGGCAGTGGTGTTTACCGCCAGATACGGGGGCATGGGTTTCGTGGATTTGTCGACGCCTTCGAAATCGTGGATTTTGCCGCCATTGGCAACCACCAGGCCGATGCCCTTGCCGCAGTCGTGGGAGCTGCCGCCCCCCAAGGTGATCAAAGAATCGCACTTGTTGTCTTTGTAAACCTTGACCCCGTCATGCACGTTCGCATCGGTGGGATTGGGGATGGTCTCGTCATAAACGGCGAAATCCATTTTCGCGGCTTGCAGAAGGTTGGTGATCTGCTTGGTAATGCCGCAGGCGGTGATGCCTTTGTCCGTTACAACAAGAGGCTTTTTGGCGCCGAGCGCTTTAACGCGGGCCGGAATCTCCTTGGACGCGTCAACACCGATCAGAGTAATCCCGGGCATGAAGAAACCGAAAACAGCCATAGTAAACTCCTTGTTTGTTAAAGGGATAAGACCGCATGTTCCTTGTATAATAACGCCTTATGCGCATTAACGGCATTACCAATTGAACACGGAATCCAATTCCTTGTCCGTAATATCAAACTTGACGTTGTGCGGCGCCAGGGCTTCATCCTTGAAGAACTCGGGCAGGCGGTCATCGGCTTGGGTGAAGCCGGCACGCTGGTTGAATTCCCGTTCGGTCTTCAGGATGCTCTTGCCTAAGGTGACCACATCGTTGGTTGTGAGGGAGAGGCCGTACTTGGCATTCAGCATGTCCACAATGGCTACCAGGGCGTCGGGGATATCCAGCACCGCAAAGGCCACAAAGAGGCACAGGCCCGTGGCGTCCACCGAGGCCGTGGCGATCTGCAGGTTGCGGGAAAGCTCGATCTGCCCTGCGGTCTTCATGGGATCCACCTTGCCGCCTATGCCCAGAATATTGGCCGTTACCGCATAGCCTGCGGTATGGTCGGCGCCCATGGGGGTGGTGGCGTAGGTTACGCCAACGCCCTTGACAGCGCGCGGGTCATAAGCGGGTATGCTTTGCCCCTTGACCACGGGTACGCGGCGCACACCGTAGACCTGGCCCACGGCGGCCGTTCCGGAACCGAGGATGCGGCCAAGCGGGGTGCCTTTGCTGATCTCTTTCAGGAGCTTGAGTGCGCCTTTTCCATCGCCAAAGGGAAGTATGCCGGCTTCCATGGCCACAGCCATGGCCGTGCCCACTTCAATAGTATCCACGCCCACATCGTCGCAGATTTTATCGTACTGGGCGATGATATCCATATCGCTCACACCGCAGTTGGGACCGAAGGCCCAAATGGTTTCATACTCCGGCCATTTGCCGACAAGCTTGCCTTTCTTGTCCGGGTACAGCCCGCTGCAGCGCATGATACAGCCGGTCATACAGCCATGGGATACCACTCCTTCGCCGCCACGTTCTTTGGTCAGTTGGTTCAGGGTTTCGCCGGAAACGTTCTCATGCTTGTCAAATCGTCCCTGTTCAAAGTTGAAGGTAGGCAGGCCGCCGGCCTCATTCAGGATGTTGATAAGCACTGCTGTGCCGTAGGTGGGCAGGCCCTGGCCGCAGACCGGGTGGTCGGTAAGGGCTTTGGTGAAGCGCTTGGAAGCCGCTTTGAAGGCTTCCACATCTTTTATGGGGTGGTTCACCCCTTCCGTGGGGTTGATGATAATGGCCTTCAGACCCTTGGCGCCCATGACCGCGCCCACGCCGCCACGGCCGGCGTGCCGCGACGGGCGCAGTTCACGGTCGGTAAAGGCGATGCTGGCGGCAGTAAGCTTGAACTCGCCGGCCCGGCCTATGGTCACGTAGCTGCAGTCTGCGCCATACGTTTGCGCCAATTTGGCCACAGCATCGTAGTTGTCCAGACCTGACACGGTGGCGGGCACGAGCTTGGCTTTGCCCTTGCCGAGTTCAAGCTGGAACCATTTGTCCTTTGCGGCCATGCCTTCGATCACGATGCCCATGACGCCCAGCTTGGCCAGATGCCCGCCTGGCTGGCCGCCGGAGTTGGATTCTTTAATGCCTCCGGTCAGAGGGCTTTTGCAGCCTACGGAGATACGCCCGGAGTTTGGGCAGAGCGTACCGCCCAGCAGTCCGGGAGCAAAGACGAGTTTGTTGTGAGGGCCTAAAGGGTTGCAGGAGGGATCCACTTCTTTGCTTACAATGGCGGAGGTCAGACCGCGACCGCCCATGCCGGCGTAAGCGGCCGGAACATCCTCAAAAGTGCATTTACCAGTAGACATGTCGACGCGTAACAGCTTGAACATAAGCTCCTCCAAATTCCGGTTATGCCTCCTGTGGGCGGGAACGGGATAATCCACTTATGAGAACTCTGCAAAAAGGACAAAACAGTGTCAACATGCTTCAATAAGCATATTGACATGCATACGATCAAAACGCAACGGCGGCAAAAGCAGCCGTTGCGTTTTTACGGGTCAGGTATGTTGTTCGGGGGGAAGTTCGGCCTTTTCCCTGCTTGCCTGGATGCGCCGCACAAAAGCATCGCGGCAATCGTAACTGCAAAAGCGGTAGACGGTCTCGCCGTCACGGACGGAAATAGTGCTGTCAGCAGCGATATACGCCCCGCATTCGGGATCCTTCACCATCTCGCCGGAAGCTACCATCTGGTCATGTTGCGCTTTTTCCTCTTCTTTGGTGTTCCGGCCTTTTTTCCAGTCATTGGTAAAAAGGCGGTACAAGGCATACGCGGCGACGGCAAATATAAGCCATTTCCACATAAATACTCCCGACGGCTACTGGTAGATGCAGTCAGCCTGTAAACGGTATGAAAGCGCAGCCAGACGATGTTGCAGGCTGCGGCCGTCCGGAAACACCAGTTCCGGCGCGATGTCATAAAGCGGCGCCAGGACAAAGGCCCGTTCGAACATTCGCGGATGCGGCAAACAAAGGTAGTCATTGTTGCATAGTTCATCCCCGAAAAGCAAGAGATCAAGATCAAGGCAACGTGGCCCGAAACGTGTTTCCCCGCGCCTCCTTCGCCCCAATGCGCCTTCTATGGCAAGCAAAGTTTCCAGCAGGGCCAGGGCGGACCAGCGCGGCCCGCAGGTGAGATGCGCCACTTGATTATGGAACCAGGGCTGATCTTTGTTGCCTTGCGGCTCGGTTCTGTATACAGGCGAGGCTGCCAGCAGTTGCACATCCGGCAGGGCGCGCAGGGCTTTCCGTGCCGCTGCGAGCCGTTGAGGCGGATTATCCATATTGGAACCCAAGCCGACAAAGACGTTGGTCATACCACATCCGCTTGAGAAGGGCTTTTCCGCGTCAGCAGGCTGTTCGCGAAATCCTCCGCCTGTGCGCCGCCGCCGCCCATGCGTCCCAGTTCTTTTTTGACGGCTTCGGGATTGAGTTGGGTGCAGAGCGTAAAGGTTTCGCTGTCCCGAACTTCCTTGCTGACGTAAAAATGGCGGTTCGCTCTGGCAGCGAGCTGCGGCCAGTGGGTGATCAGCAGCACCTGACGTTGCGACGCCAGCGCGTCAAGACGATCCGCAAGGCGCGTCAGTGTGAGTCCGCCAATACCTGCATCCACTTCATCAAAGATCAGGGTAGCCTGTTCATCTTCCGCCTGTATGCCGACAAGCGCCAGCAAAAAACGGGAAAGTTCCCCGCCGGAGGCGATCCGATCCAAAGGTTGCGGCGCTTGTCCGGGGTTGGGCGCCCAGAGCAGGCGGGCGCGCTCATCCACACAGGCGGGAAACGCCGGGCAGGCGGGTGTGAGTTCTATCGGGCTGAAATGTATTTCCACCCGTAGTTCTTCGGCAAACCCAAGCCCGACAAGTTCCTGTTCAAGACGGCGGGCAAAGCGTTCAGCCGCGGCACGGCGCGCGGGCACAAGTTTTTGCAGCAGCGCGGCCAGACGTTCACGCAACGCCTTGTCTTTTGTCTCAATGTGTTTGAGTTCAAGAGCGCAGACATCCAGGAAAGAAAGATTTTCCGCAATTTCTTCCCGGAGAGCAATGATTTCTTCAAGCGAACGGCGCAGTTTACGCTTGAGTTGGGCCAGGGCATACAGCCTGGATTCCAAGGCATCCATTTCCTTGGAGGAGACAGCGGCAGGCGTCCGGCGCAGGCGGCGTTCAAGCTCTGGAAGGAGTTCACGCAGTTTCGCCGCAGCGTCCATCGTTTCGGCAAAAACATCTTCCTTCGCGGCCAAGCGTTCCAAAGCGCGCTCAAGGCGGTGCAAAACGGAAGCAAAAGCTTCTTCTCCGCCATAGAGCAGGTTCAGCGCGTTTTCATATTCGGCGGCCAGTCCGGCCTGTTCTCTGGCTTGAGCGCGTTTGGCTTCAAGTTCTTCCTCTTCGCCGGGTCGCGGGGAGATTTTGTCGATTTCGCGCTGCTGCATTTCCAAAAGTTCACGGCGGGCCGCAAGATTTTGCTGCTGCTCACGTACGCGTTCGCCATCCGCGTGGTTTTCCCGCCATGCTTTCAGGATTGTATCCCGCTCATCCTGCAGAGCGGGGGAGTCCAGCGCGGCATCAATCAGAGCGGCCTGAAAGGCCGGTTGCAGAAGTTTTTGCTGTCCATGCTGGGTGGTGTGCAATATAAGACTGCCGCGCAATTCACGCGCTGTTTCCTGCGAGCAGAGTTTGTCGTTCATATAAAAGCGGGTGCGGCCGCTTTCGAGGACAAATTCCCGGCGCAAAACTATTTCTTCGCCACGCAGGCTGAATACGGCTTCCACGAGGGCGCGTTCGGCACCGGGACGCACCATGTCCTGGCTCAGGCGTTCTCCCATGAGAAAACCCAGCGCTTTCACGATAAAACTCTTGCCGGCGCCGGTTTCCCCGGTCAGCACGTTTATGCCGTCACGGAATTCGAGTTCCATGTCCTGAATGAGCGCCAGATCGCGTATCCGAAGGTATTCCAGCATAAGCGCCTTGTATTACAGGGTGTCTTCAAAAGCCCTCATTGCGGTGGGATGTTTGCCTGCCATACCCAAAAACGCTTGTTCTTGGCCGACGGCGACGGCGTCGTTCCAGGCGCGGTGCAACATATGTTTGCCTTCCGGCAGGGCACAGATCCGGAAGAGAGCCATCGCGGCGCGCAGGCCGGCACGCCAGTCTGAGGGCGTACAACGGCCGAGTTCCAACATGGTATCGGCATACAACTGGGGATAGGAACGCGATACATTGTCCAATCCCGCAAGCAGACGCCGCCACAGCCTGTCTTCTCCAGCGTAACGACCAGCAAGCAAAAGCGCTTCCAGTGCGCTTGCCGGGCAGGTGCCCTGTTTGAAAGGCAAGCCCGGCTGGGCGATACGTCCCAAGCGCATGTATTCCTGCGCCCAAAGCAGACAGAGATGATACAAGCTCTGAGGCTTTTGCACGTTTTGCCGTTCGGTGTTCTGATGGTAGCGATACCAGAATTGTTTGGCAATGCCCAAATCATGCGTCAGGATCGCCGCAAAGGAGCAGACGCCGTCCACGTCAAGCCGGCTTGCGCCAAAGCCGGAAAGGATACTTTCCTGAAGCAGACCGGCCCAGAGATCGGTTCGGCCGGTCTCTGAAGCTAACTGCACTCTGGCGGCAAAATCCAGCGGATGGGAAGAAGCGCGCAGGCGCGCATCCGTTATCGCGGGATCTTCCGTAAAAATGCCGGCTCGCGTCAGTTGGACGATAGTCATGCGCAGATGTAAGGCGGCTTCCTCTCCCTGCGCCGCATGGCCGGAAGGCTGAGCTTCGCGTAGAATGGCCGCAACCCTGTGCCTGGGCAGATGTTCCGCCTGTATCCGTCGCCAGGCGGCATAGCCTATGGCCTCCGCCTCTTCAGGCCTGGCGATGAGGTGATCGATGCGTTCCAGAAGCTCCAAGCCGTCTGTATACGTGAGGCATTCTTTACCAGGTTCGAGAAGCATGTCCTGATCCTCGCCCACATCAGGCGTCAACAGGCAGCAGCCGCAGGAGGCTCCTTCCATAAGCCGAAAATTGACCTCCGTGCAAATCGATTCATTGGGCAGAATACGTGTATCATCATAAAGTTCCAGCATGGCTTTCGGCAAAATTCCATCTCGTGCTTCAAGGCCGCGTGAAGCCAGAATGTGCAGCATATTTGCGCGCGGTCCGCGATCCTTGGAAAGCCTCCCTACAAAGGCAAGCATATGTGTGCGCCGGGGATGCCGCTGAAAAGGCCGTGTCGCGCCTTCTTTGGCCAGACGCGCAAGCCGGGGCAGCCGCCAGCCTTCCGTTTGCGCTGTGTGCAAGGAAATATGCGGGCTGAACACACAGTCGAACAGACGGCCGTAATGACGGTGCCAGAAGAGATTCAGATGGCTGTCCACGCTCCAGAAAAGCTTGGGGCAGGGCAGGGCGGGAAGATCCGTGAAAATGACGCGCGGCCCGAGGCTTTCAGCCTGAAAAATCACGTCTGGAACAAAACTGTGCGTTGCGAGCAGTTCCCGGAGAGCATGCAGGCCAGGTTCAGGATGCAAAGCCAGAACGCTGTGCCCGTTTTCCCGCATGGGAGCTGACATGTTGCTTGAAACACAGACAATGTTCATCGTTTCAGGCGCGGATCCAGCATATCGCGCAGCGTTTCGCCCAGAAGATTGTATCCGAGCACGGTAACCAGGATGGCCAGACCGGGATACACGGACATCCAAGGGGCGATTTCCAGGACATCCTTCCCCTCCAGCAGCATATTGCCCCAACTGGGACTGGGGGGCTGTACGCCGAGGCCAAGAAAGCTCAGGGCGGATTCAATGAGGATGGCCCCGGCGATGCCCATCGTGGCGGAAACCAGCACGGGCGCGAGCGCGTTGGGCAGGATATGGCGCAGCAAGAGGCGCGGGACGCTTGCTCCCGCCAGACGCGCGGCGTCGACAAACTCCCTGTTTCGCAAGCTGAGGCTTTCAGCGCGCACAAGACGAGCGACGCCCATCCACGAAGTCAGACCGATGACGACCATGATATTTCCCAGGCTGGGTTCCAAAAAGGCGATGACGGCAAGAATGAGGAAGAAAGAAGGAAAGCAGAGCATGACATCCACGGCGCGCATGACAAGTTCGTCCACCAAGCCCCCGAAAAAACCGGCGACAAGTCCGAGACTGACGCCAATGCACAGCGCTATGCCCACCGCCACAAAACCGACCCAAAGCGAAACCCTCGCGCCATACAGCAGGCGGGAGAGCACATCGCGGCCCAGCGCGTCCGTTCCGAGCGGAAACTCCATGCAGGGCTGCATAAGCAGGGCATCCAAATGCAGGCGCGTTGGATCATGCGACGCCAGCCAAGGCGCCAGCAGCGCCGCAAGCGACATGCTTGCCACAATGCCGAGCCCAAGCAAAAACATAAAGTGTTGCTTTAAGAATGAACGGCATTTCCGGAATCGGGGGAGGGCGTTCATGCATTCCTCCCGCCGGAGCGTATACGCGGATCTGCGAGTCCGTAGCAGAAATCCGCAAGCAGGTTGCCGATCAGCGTGAGTACGGCCCCCAAGACAAGATTGCCCATGATCAGGGTATAATCCCGGGCCATGACGGCTGCGTAGAAGAGTTGTCCCAGTCCCGGCAAGGCAAAGATGGATTCAATGATGACGCTGCCGCCGATAAGCCCCGGTACGGACAGGCCGAGCAGGGTGATGAGCGGGAGCAGGGCATTGCGCATGGCGTGACGAAAGACAATGAGGCGCGTGGGCAGACCCTTTGCCATCGCGGTCAGCACATAATCCTGGCGCAAAACTTCCAACATGGAAGAACGCATGAAACGCGACATGCCCGCCATGCTGCCCACAGTATACACTGTCAGCGGCATAATCAGATGCCGGGTCAGATCCCAGATTTTCCCCGGCATGCTGAGTTGTTGGTAATCCAGGGAAGTCAGACCTGAAAGGGGCAAGCACTGGTATTCGATGCCGAGCAACATCATGAGCAATAAGGCCAGCCAAAAGGAAGGCATGGCAAAACCCATGAAGACGAGCAGGGTGGCCGTTCTGTCAAAGAGGGAATCCTGTTTCCAGGCGGACAGTACCCCAAGGGGCACGGCGATGATCAGCGTCAGAACAAGGGATGCCAGATTCATACTCACGGTGAGCGGCAGGCGTTCGAGAATCTTGTCCAGCACGGGGCGGGCGTCGGAGGACATGGAGTTGCCGAAATCCAGGCGTATCATGCGGCCGAGCCAGGTACCATACTGTTCGTGCAGAGGCTTATCCAGGCCGTACAGAGCTTCAAGCTGCTTGCGCGTAGCCTCGCCGACCATCGGGTTGAGCGTGGTTTCCAAATCCGTGGGGGAACCTGGGGCGAGATGGATGACGGTAAAACTGATGATCGTGATTCCCCACAACACAAACGTCATCCAGACGAGTTTTTTGAGTACGCGCGCTAAGAGGGGTTTCAGGAGGGAAGGGGAGGTTTGCATCTTCTCAAGGTGCTTCAGGCTTGCTCGGTCATCCAGGCATGGATCCGGCGCGTTTCGTCCGCCCATTGCGGATCCAGACGCAGACGCAGGAAGACGGCATAGAGGGAATCCAGAAGCGCCATGCAGCGCTCCATAAGATAGATGCGTTCCAGCAGCAGGGCGTCCGGGTCCTCATCGGCATCGTCGCGATCCGCTTTGGGCATTTTCAGGCCGCTTATGGCGAAATCTTCGGCCTTGAGCGCAAGTTGCCAGCGTAGGCCGTCCTGCTCAAGACGCAGGGCGGCTCTGGTGACTTGTTTGCCCGTGGCAAGGCCGAAGCGGGCTTCGCGCAAAGGTGAAAGCGTACCGGAAACGGAAGCGGTTTCCAGCTTGTCGCCTTCGCCCCCCTGAACAACCACCCGATGCTCCATATACAGGTGAAAAGGAGCATTTGCGGCGTCGCGAAAGCTCTCGGACTGCGCATCGCTTCTATACCAGAGCCAGGTGAGGAATTCCCGGCCGAGCATCATATCCGTGCTTGGGGTGAGTGAAAGCGGGAAAGACATGCGAACTCCAGGGGTATCAGGCGAAAATCGTAGGTTCCAGGGCATCGAGACGGTTGAGCTCATGTTCGCTCAGGTTCATGGCGGCCAGACCGTACGGCGTCAATTGCTCCAAGGGAAGTTCAAAACATTTTGTAAAATATTCTTCAAACATATCCAGTATTTTTCTCTGTGTGGAGGCAAAATAAACAAGGCCTGTCTCCGTGGCCCAGATAAGGTCGAAAATGGCTGGTATGGGGAGAAAATGCCGCATAAGGCGCAACAGCACCTGTTCTTTGAGTTCTTTTTTGCGTTCGCGGCTGATGAATTGTTTGCCTTGTTCGGCCATACGCCGTTTTTCTTCACGCAAGGCCAGCCCGAGGTGCTTTTTGAGTACTGCGGGCGGAACGCGCCGGGTTTCAAGGCGCAGGGCAAAGGTCAGGTATGCGCCTTTTTCCGGAGGTGCTGCGGCCCATTCGATGTCCAGCATATCGTCAAAGGAGGTCCAGCCAAAGGAACGCAGTTCGCCGGGAAGCGCGTCAATATCCTGAAAGGCATAGCGTTTCAGAAGCGCGGGGACTTGCGTCCATAATTCAGCCGATGGCTGTTCAAGGACGCGGTAACGGGTAAAGGTGCAGGAAGCGCCGGAAAAGCCCATGGAAGCTCCTTGGGGATTTGCAAAAAAGTACAGGGGGACGACAGGAAAAATATACGATCCTCGGGCAGGCAAGGCAAGCCTTAGCGTCCGTTTTGCGGGATTATGTCCCATAATGTATATTATGTTAACTTTTGGATTCCACGCTTGTGTATAAATATCAGTGAACTTACTGAAATCACTCTCTTGTCCTGCTTGCCCCCTG
>Ga0123357_10008448_pt1 | contig 12860 bp, 4 predicted proteins | sample TergutEmb28metaG_FD_89873 | JGI IMG/M metagenome (GOLD analysis project Ga0123357, IMG submission 89873) | Embiratermes neotenicus P4 segment gut microbial communities from Petit-Saut dam, French Guiana - Emb289 P4 | ecosystem: Host-associated > Arthropoda: Insects > Digestive system > Gut ... | reverse complement strand
TCTGGAGTGCTGACAGTGGTGTATCACATTAGCACCAATTTGTGGACATTATCAAGCATATAATGAACTTTACGTATTCCATATCTCTGCACTGAAGAATATTTGATACTCATATGATAACCAACAAAGCACGTTTATAAATATGTTGAGTCATATTATTATTCTTCACCAACATGTTCTGGTCACTCTGATGACCGTCATCAGGGCATCCCACAACAAGAATATAATCATTATACAAATAACTGTGCAGAATGTATGGTAAAACCTTTTGATTTTTCTGTAGCATTCCATATGGTTATAAAATATCAAATTATACTGTCATTAAAATACAGTAAAATAGGGTGTATTTATGTTGTTTGTTTGATGTGTATAGTTGATTCACACCCTGTTTGAATAAGTGAATTTGTGTACAATGGAAGCAATAATCATAGGTGGTCATGAGCAAACTCTTCTCTTATACTCTGCCAGGGTGTTAATCAACTATATACATCCAACAAACAACATAAACACATCCTATCTTACTGTAGTTTGATGACAATATAATTTGATATCTTATAACCATATGGGATGCTACAGAAAAATCAAGTTGTTTTATCATATATTTCTTTACGATTATTTGTATTTTGATTGTATTCTTGTTACAAGACACCCTGTTGGTGGTCACAGAAGTGAAACATGTTGATTAAGAAAAATAGTGTGTGATTGAACATATTTATAAATGTGCATTTGTTTGTTTATCATACAAGTGTAAAACAACATATAATGTTTAATGTTCTCTATTGTTAAACACTTGATGATAAATGAAGTGCAAAAACTGCATGATTGTTGGCATGTGCCGAATGCGACAGTTCCTTGCCGTTCTCAGGAGCTTCTTCCATTCATGTTATGTATATTTCCTGCCACCCTTCTCCACCAACTATTCTTCCATCCTCCCTCACTTCATCTTGCCATCTATTTCTTGGTCTACCTCTCAGTCTTGATGTTCCCAAGTTCATATACAGTACTGTTTTGGGAATTCTATTTTCTTCCATTCTCTGTACATGCCCAAACCAAAGTAATCTATTTAACCTTATTATCTCTGTTATAGTAGGTTTTTTAACACTTGCATAAATTTGTTTATTGGTTAATATGCTCCATTTTTCTTTTGCATGGTCATATACTGGGCCTAAAATTCTTCTCTACACTTTCCATTCAAAAGTGTTCCAATTTGCTTTCTATCTCTGTTTGTTAGTATCCAGGTTTCTGATGCATATGTTAACGTTTTGCCTATTATTGTGTTCTTTAATCTTAATTTTAGTTTCTTTGATAGGTTTTTTTTTTTAATTTCTGTAGCATAAAGTACGTTTTGTTAGCATTTTTTAATTCTTTCTTGCAAGTCTATTTGTTTATTTACCATATAATAATAATTGTGTGTTTTAGAGACATGAAGAAAAAGAGGTATCATCACTGAGATTAAATATTTAGAATTAAAATGCACTGACAACTGCATAAAAGTAATTTGTCAAACATAACAGTTCTGTAGGACTTGTGACACAGCTTTGCATCCATTTGCTTATCCCTTGGCTAGTCATACCATTACAAGACACAAGAGAGGGAAGGAAACAGTAGTAATGTACATTACAAACTATTTTGTATAGAAAATGTTGCTAACTGTAACATACACATAAGGAAATCTAAATTCGGTGGCTCCAGATATATTACGCCATGGGCTGGCAGTCATGGATTGCCAGTTGGATAAAGTACTGAAGGACACCTGTTGTAAAAAGAAATTTTCCATGTTTCCTCAATATTTGTGAATCCATTCTATTGTCTGTCCCCATTTTATCTCTACAAACACCTCAGATAACTTGTCATGATCACTGAATACTGTGTATGGAAGTGCTTCATGCAAATTAATCTCTGAATGGCCTCCCACAGGTTGTTGTTAGTCCACAGCACTTACTGTAATGTTGCCCTAAGTTATTGTACTATAAAAGAAGTAGATAATGTGTACATTCTAAGACCCTGGCTTATTGACAATAGGTGTGAATATCTTTTGTCTCTAGGAGACATGTATTTATTTTAACTTATCCCTAAGGTTTTTAACATATGTATAATTTAGTCATTTGCATAGTATAAATGAATTTGTACTCAGGTTTGGAAACTTGTATGTGTATTTGTAGTTTCTAAGGTAACCAAAGCATTTACATTGCCACAGCTGAAATGTCATCACCTGCAGAAAGTCACTACACTACACTGAGAAATTAAATTACTGACCATTAGCAAGTAAAGATACTGCTTTTGTACTTTATGTCTTTAATTTAGTAATTTTGATTTGGGTTTAAACCACTCTAGGAATACACTATTCCTGAATTTTTGTCTGTTGTAGTGGCTTGAAATACAAGGTTATACGCATACCAGGAAACACAGCCGCACCCCCCTTGAATTTTAATTATTTCAAAATGTATTTCTTGAGAAGTCCTTGTATGCCAAAATGGATCCACAACTTTGCAGTTTTAAATAACACTGCAGTTGTGTAATGTATGATTTGAGTGTCAAACACCTGATCATGACATATAGATACTGGACAGAAATATCAAAAAAAGATTCTGAAAATGGTTGACAGTCTTGGAAAAAAGAAGACTTCATTGAACACCCCAGTAACATTACTGTCTGTTTTGTCGCACTTGATGCTGATGCCTGCTGACCAGAATAAAAACAAATTAACATTTATTTTACTTAAAGCATAGTGCATTGTACAGATGTATGGTTTTGTTGTATGTTATTCCTTCTTTCTGGAATCATCATGTACTAAAACAGTTACAATGGTTGTGTGTAAGTTCCTTTCTATATGAATGTATAATCATTTGCGGACTCCATACTTGCAGAAATTATGCTAGAATTCTGTTGGATAAGAAGAACCAAGAGGTTAAATAAATGTATAATTACACCTTACCTCCCCCCCCAGTTGTACCATCTAGCTATGCTTGCTAATTCCAAATTCAAGAGCGTAGTTGACTCACCAATAATTTTTTATGTCAGCCATCCTCTTTGCCCCATTACTGCCTTGGTGGACATAATTATATACCTACCCTGCTTTACATATTGAAGACAGTTCTTCAGTTCTTGGCTTGTACAAGAATATGACTCATTTTCAAAATGGCATGAATGGCACTCGCTCATTTCACTTGGAAGTCTTATTGCATGCAATAAATATAAAAAACACAAAAATATAACCTTCTTAAAATTAAATGGAATGTAAGAATAAGTGTACAAGGAGAAATAGGAACGTAATTCTCCATACATGCCTGGTATTTGAAAATACTTCCAAGATCAAAATGTTTTGAAATAAGAGAAAATGAAAGTTCGTTGTAGGAGGTATAAATTATTCCTCAACTGCTGTTAAAGTACCTGCTGCAGTTTTGTCATTCTGACATTTAAACAAATTGCAAGATCTGTTATGAAATTGCAAAGGTCTAGATTGTATTGAAACTGTATGGAAATGGGTCATTTTTAGGAGGTCTGGTGTGGAATTAATGGCAGACAGACAGGTTGTTAACTTCATACCCTGTAAAATGCAGATGTTTAAGGATAAGGATGTTCCACTCATCCTACCTGATACTTGAAATGTCCACATAATTATTAAAGAGTATAGAGGTGAGTGAGTGACAATTATTGCAAGAGTGGTGATATTTTAATTGTGGTCTAATACTTTCGAACAAACTTTTAATAAATCAAGAAGCATAATTTGTGTAACAATTTTTGACTTTGAACTACTACATCTGTGCTACAAGAGAAAACTCACACTTCATCCCTGTCTCCTTACTTCATACACACACACACTCAACATAAATATTTTCAGTAGAATTAAATGTTTTATAATTGCTGATATACATCTAACACTCTGCATGCAATTATGTCTAATGTGCTCTGTGAAGAACTGACTTTAAGTCTCCATCTTCATTGTTAAAGTGCGTGGAGAGAGAATGTATTCAGGATATAAATGCAGTTGGTCCCTCAGACCCACAGACTCAAGATGATGGAGGTACCAAGTTACTCTAAAACTTCAGCAACACAGCTCACTGCCACATGGTGCAAAAACCCCAAAATAAGTATTGATATTAAGAGTATATTACCATAAAAACTTAAAAAATCAGTTATTAAATTAGTTACCACAAGAAATGTACTGAACACACTCATTGGATTAACAATGCCTGGTGTGCCCCACCCCTGCTCCCTGGGAAGGAATGTGAAGACCAATGTAATTTAGTTCAAAACATAAACCTAATAATGTCAGTACAGGCAATGTTGAATTTCATGGACATAAAATGGTATGAGTAAATGAAAAGGTTGTGGAAGTAAAACCTCCTGGAGATGTAACTTCTAAATGAGTGATCTGCTTCATACACTTCAACCAATGGTAACAAATATTTTAAAATCAACAAACTGATTACAAAATACTATGGCCCCACCCCATACACACACACACACACACACCACACCACACTTATCTCACACATGTTATGTAATTAAATGTAAACACAGACTTTGTACAATAGTCTTCAAATCAGTCATCACAACAAATATGTGTAATACATTCTTTGGGTAAGAACGCCTAGTTAAAAAAAAAAGGCCATGTTCACTTTCACAAGCAACAGCAACTAAACACAACTGCAGCTTGTGTGTATCTCCCACCAAGGTAAGAGTGGGAAAAATTCCCTCTGCCCTTATACCACTTAATGGAATTCAAGTCTTACACATGTGTAACTTCTGCATACATGAAAGGCTTTACATATCACCTACTTAACATGCTGATACCATTCACCACTATGTACCACCAGAATAAAGTCCTGAGAACGCTAGGTGAAAACAAAGCAGTGCTGCTGTACTTAGTACACAGCACACATTTTGGCCCTCTTCATTTCTTGCCTCCTTTACACACAGTGGATACCATTATAACGAAATAAATGCTTTTGTATTTCACTAAAGGTCAGGCACTGCATTCTGACAAATGGTCAACTACAGTGCAGAAGTATCTAAACATCATTATATAAAATTATTTCTACAAATCATAATAGACGCTTTAAGGTCTTCTTAGGCAATCAGCTGCATCAATGTACATATATACCCAGAGCGTTATTCCATACTGACCCAGCTGAGTTTCTGGGAAGCAGTCATCTGGTCAGCACTAAACTAAACTAAACTAAACTCCGTGGCTTTAGTCCGCGAGCGAACCATCAGCACAAAAACATTAAATTTCACATAAGAAATGCAGATAATCAGAAAGCATTTATTTTACATTCATTGTTACCTACAGTTAATTCCATTTTGTGGGTCCCCTTTTGTATTCATCTCTGAGCTATTTCAGTTCTGCATCATGTTTGGGACGGTCTAGGGTGAGGTGTCCTGCCTTTGCATGCTTTATAGTATTCATGCATCCCTTGTGGGAAATTCTGGAAGGGCACCTTTGTACAGACCATGACTGCTTCCTTCCACATCCTATATAATTCATGCTTCATACTCGTATCTTTCACTTTAGGATCAGTTGAAAGGTAATTCATTGATCAATCAATCATAATTGATACTTGGTATTCTTACATCTTCCATTCCTTACATCTTCCATTCATTTACCAATTTTTCCATGAAATATCCATCATTTAACTTAGTGGCAGCAGTCAAACATTTGGTGTTTACTAAGTAACATGTTCTTAAAATAAACAGATGTATAATATTTATCATTGTTCAACTTAAATAAGTGACATAATGCTGTATTCTCATACGTTATTGCGCAAATTCCCATTTGTTTAGTCACAGACTAATACGTTACACATAAGGGCATTCCGTAATTGCCCAAGAAGATGCAAATCAGAACTGCCCACTCTGACAATTACCTGAAGTCACACTCAAATCTTACAAGATTATGAGAAGTGCCACACTGGCTTTTACAAATTCTGTCTAACCTACACATTTACAAAAACAAACATTTCAATAACTGAACAATAATATTGTTATAAATCACCCATTAGGAATTTTCAATATTCTGAATATTCTGAAGAACAAATGAATGTCCTTATGGAAAGCCACCTAATGTACTGGAATGAATACTTCTCTCTTTGTTTGAAGATAATTTTTTAATTAAAACCTGTCAAAATATGCCGGTATAAGAATTCAGATTTTGCCCAGATAAAAATAAATTAGGACTGCAACAGTTTTATATTTATATAAATATCAGGTACTTTTTTGCCCATTGCAGCCAGACTAAAAAAACATTAGAAAAGTATAACTGAGTAATGTTAATCAATTTTTTGCTCCAGTCTTACTCTTTATTATTATTTCATTTTACTGTCTTACGTGCAAAATAAGTACAACTGAATTATAGACAATACTAGCCCCCTTACTGTTTGATGTAATGTAATGAATTCCATTGTTTCATTATCTTTTCATTGCTGCATTCTGGATCTTAATAGATACTAAAACAGGCAGTCCTTTTATTGCTAAACATTGGTTAGCAATTTCTTTCCCACAGTGATCTACTGTTGCCCCACTTCACGCCTTACAGTACCAGTAATGGTGCTTGTGTTATAATGTACACTTTTACAGAGAATGATTCACTTCTATTCAGGGTGCTTTCATGAGTAATTTTTATGTATAGTACTCTTGAAATGCATTCAGTGTGTAAACGGTGCCACTTGGTGAACAAATTAGCACAGCAGGTTGGTGCTGAATACACAGAAACCAAAAATGTGACATAATTTTAAAGAGAAATTAAATGGGTGTTGGTGATCAGTACAGAAGCCCAAAAAGTTGCTGCATTGCTTGGAAACTCAACACAGCATGTGAACAAGCTCTGTTCATTCTATTACCATAAAAAATCTTATACCTCTGGAATGTGAATTAAGAATTTGATATTGTGTTATTTTCTTTACTTGCAAAATGTTTAATTGGAGTATGTGCAAGCATTACATAAATATATTCCATGGATGTGAGCTCTGCTGAGATGTATAAGGCTGGTGCATTGAAGCCCTAATCATAATGGGGTAAGATGTACTGCACTAGAAAACTTGGCAGCTGTTCTTCAACATGCTGTACCACTATGCATGAAGCCATGCAGTAGTCTGTTGGAGGTAATGAATGATACAGTTTAGTGAGTCCAGTTAAAGATGCATTTGTAATATATAGGTGAATGCAAATTTTCCACTATGTATATACTAGTTTCTTACAATGAAAATTAGAAAATGTCAATCTTTAACATAACAATTCCTAGTTCCATACCTGAATGTTTGCACAAATGTGTCAGAGGGAAAAATACTGTACATGATATGATCAAACAATTTCCATATTGACCTTTATCTTATATTCAACACATGAAGTAGCTTTGCTATGTTACCACTATGGAAGTAGTTTCTTTACAAGCTGATAATGTAGTGAGTCCAGCTGTTCTGTGATTTTTTGTTCTCCCAGCAGGGTACAGCTTGAGTTTTGGAAACAAAAGAATCATAGTACACTGTATCTGGGGAGTACAAAAGGTACAGAACAACAGTCACACAACAGTTAGCCATACACTGCTCCACAAACAGAGTAACAAATATTTTCAGTTCAGCATAAAAACATTAGAATTATATTTAATTTTTGATAGACATCACAGAACATTTGTGGAACAAACTTCTGATGCACAGTTGCATCAACTGGTGAACTCTGAAGAGCATATGAATGTTTGAGTTCTGTTCATCTCCCCTCTTCTGGTCAATTCCAACTTATCACATGCTCCTATAGCAATTTTGCTTAGTTTCAAGCAGAACTTAATGCACGTGGTAGTCTTGTAATTCCTCTAAAAATAAAATTTACAGATCACTTTTATGTATTACATATGTTTTTATTTGTGGGGTGTCTTAAATCTTTTATATACCAGAAAAGTGTACTGTCATTCTTAGGCCTTGCAAGTAACGTTGTCAAAACTGGCTCCCTGTATCAACAATACGTATAAAAGAGTAACAGCAGTGCAAAATTCATTTTCAGTGCTTTCTGTTGAATCAAATATGGCCAAGAAGACAGGCAGCTTGTCTGATGGTACTAGTGAACCTGTTCACATGCAGAAACAGGTAATGTGAATACTGTATGTCATGCTTCAGATTACCATGCCACCTTCGTCTGATCAGGTTATATGTATTTTTACTGCAGTAGCATTTCAGTTTAAATGCATAACAAATAGTTCAAAATTGTTTAAAGCACTTTCCACTGAACACCTTCTGGACGGAGTTGCAGATTGCTATAGTGTCCAAACTGACTTGTGTTACTAACAATGGTTCAGTCTGACTTTTTGACTGCATTTTTCACATTTTATAAAAAGAAGATAAACAGGCTAGCAGTATGAGTGATACATTAAAATATAACTCCCCAGTTATGCTTAAAGTATTATTAATTAAATCTGTGCAAGAAATACTGATGCCATGTTTATATTCAACTTTTCTGTTTCTACAGGCACAATGAAATCTATAAAAATTCTTCACTTTTATAAAAGATTCTCAGAATCCACGATATTACATACTGTACTTTGTAACAGAGGCTTAAATTTTTTACCTCAGACTAACATAGGGGATATGCAAATCTTCATCACTGTCCAAACTATGGCAGTCAGGCCCTTTGTTTAAGTAAGCACCACGCCATGAAAGCATGTGCACAAATGGAGGTACAGCTGCACACATTATTAACCTTCGCACTAGACAGAGGCAAGTGGTCAGTTATGAACTCCAGCTGCTTACATGAGGACATATGCTACAGTACCCAGTAAACAGGCAATGCGTTGGGGTCCAGAGAAAAATCTCCTGCTGGGAAGAATTCTTCATCCAGCCCATGGCCCAGTTAAGTCCATCCAGTTTGGTGGCATCACGAAACTTTTGTGTAACAAAACCGCCATTTGCAAAAACAACTTTGCTGACCAATTCTCTAATTTTAGGTAGAACTTCATTATATGTAAGAAATTTTCAGGAAATTTGTGGCCAGTAATTACAACTTATGAATATTCTATGTGGCTGTCCATTTAAAAATAAATCAGCACACTAGTCACTGTCACATAAAAATTCAATATAACAGTAACAGTATACATACTGTCCATTGGCCTTGATAAAAGCATCAGTAAAGTTGTCACCGTCACCATGTTTTGAAGGTGCATAGGAGTGTGAAGGTAAAGTTCCATGCATTACATACCTTGGCCTAAGCTGGACAGAAGTGGTTAGCTTCATGCTCTGGCCACTTTATCTATTCTCTAGCACTCACCAGATAGAAGGCTGCATGGATTTCAGCCACTCTGGGTTCAGTATATGTGAAGAAATTCATGTCCCTGCCAAGAATCTGAATGTAGTTACAGTAACTGGAAACAAGCTGTGTCTCCTGCTAACCACATTATAACCGAATTACACCAGATAGCAATATGCTACTGATTGTTTTCAGACAGGTATAGTTACAGTTACTGCCCATGCCATCAACATACCATGCCATAAATTCTGTCCAAACTTTTGAAATGTTACATTCTAGAATTGCTGAGCTCATTGGTGCATTTATATAGAAGTTGGGAGCTGTGATAGTATAGTCGGTCTAGTGATTATGCTACAGGCTGGACAATATAAGCCTAAAATCCTGGCAAGAGCAAAAAATTTTTCTCTTCTCTAAAATATCCAGATCAGTTCTGGGGCCCAGTCAGCCTCCTACTGAATAGGTATGGGGGTGTCAATCCCTGGAGCAAAGCAGCCAGGGTGTCAGGCTGTCCACTCACCTGCATGTACTACCAAGTTTCATGGCAAGCAGAGAAACAACCTTACCTTTACAGAAAAAGTCTGATATTTTAAAATTGAAGGGAAATATAAAGCTACCCTAGTGGCAAGCAATGTGGCTTGAAATCATGCAGGGAAACAGAGGTACAGCTCCACATACACATTCCAGACCTTGGTACTGTATGGAAGGGAGCAGTAAGCTTTATGCTGTACCTCCAAGTAAATAACCCAAGTAGCAAGTGGATTTGAAACTGGTCTAAACTCTGGTTTCTATAAATAATAAACTCACCAGACACACTGAACTGAACAAAGTTTCATGTATAAAATTCATGGATGAAAGTTTAATTTTCTCAGCTTCTTAAATGGGAACTTTGACATTAAACCTCAATTTCCTATTCCACATTACACAATATGAACAAAATTCATTTGACACTGGAATATGCTAGAAGGTAATATATATTTTATGACTCCATTCTCACTTTATTGAACAATAACTGTGCTTTGTAACTCCATATCAGTTCCTGGAACTGCATATATCATTCATAAAATGTCTACACCAGCCATTATTTTAAAGTAGCCTTAATCTGCATCCCACCTGGGAACATAAATGTGAAATTGTGAACAAAAATGAAACAAGGCAACTTGTGACCAAGTATGCTACCGTGGGACGTCCCTTCTCTGCAGAATGTTGAACAGAACGTTTGATGGGTCCTCATCACTCTCATCTGTGCTGTAAATGTTGCCTGGTGTGAATCTGACAGATGATTCTGCAAGCAGAGGCACTCGTAAATCTGAGCTGCTGTCTGACTGTTTCGGACCTCTCTCATTGCTGAACAAGTCTTCATCCAACTCAGACATGCTGCTTCTTCTGCTAGCAATGATTGATTTGTGCACAACATGGAATATAATTCCTCCCAAACAGACAAACAGGCCCACAGCATTTACCATATTCAAATGATCACCTGTTTCAACAGCCAGTATTAGTGTGCACACCTCCTGAGGAGAAAAATTATTCCACATTACAATCTAATAACCAGTGAAAATCTGTAAGGAGAAAACTACTACTTACTACTACTACAATGCTGCACACATGCATGCATGGATCCATGACTCTTGATATTTCTGAATGGGAATGATGTCAGGCATAAGATTTTAAGATGTTAAATTGTGAAACACACTGTATAGACCTTATTTAGTCAAAATATTATGACTGATATGGTGCACATATGTTTTACTGCATATCTGAATTTTAACTAAAGTGCTGTGGTAAGACATAAAGACTCATGACATGCATGTAGACAGTTAAAAACACACTGAATTTTTCAACATACTGCAAAAATCCAACCTGGAAGAGTACAGAGAAACCTGACCATGAATTTGTTTAATACTTGTGAGACTGTGTTTCATACCTTGAAAACGCCTGCAACAGATAGGGTAAGGCTGGATGTGTGCGTGACAAGCAAAAACTCTGCAACTTCCATGCAGAATGCCAAAACAGCTCCTGCTACAATCTGCAGCAATATGACAACTACAGCAACTACATCATGGTTACTGAAGAATTTACAGTTGGTAACCAGTGCCAGCCCTACAAGGACAATTCAGCTTTATTAATGTACACCTACATGATCAATGCAAAACTTGCCATCTTTTGTTAAGATAACTGATAAAAATTCAATTTGAGCTTTATGTAAATGTAAGTTATATGAGACCAATATGAGCCAAAATTTAATTAATCTCACCCCCCCCCCCAGTATGCAGGCATATTTAGTGCAAATAACACATAACGTATATTATGGGAATATGTGAGAGGCCTGGTGCATGTCATACATGTTACATTCAGGGAGAAAGTGCACAAACATATTTCCTTTCCTCTTCAATACTAATAAAGGAAAAAAAGGTAAATGTAATATAATTTATTTGCATTCTATAAATCCAAATTAGGATACAACCCTGTGGATATAGACATTGTCACATACATACTAACATAACATGCATAGTGTTGGGAGAATCTTAGCTATAAATAAAATACAATAATAAAACACCTAAAACAAATTTTCAATTCAATTTTCAATGGAATATCTCTGATAATTAAAATATTCTTTACTATTATAAAAGGAATTTATGAGTAAGAACCTCTTTAAAGCATTCCGAAATGGTACTATTTCATTAGCTAAGTCCTTGATATTGTGAGGAGGGTTGTTAAAAATTTTAATTACTGAGTACAACACTCCCTTTTGGAGCTGTGGGTGGATGTAAATTGGTTTTAAATCTTGTGTGAATACTATGGATCTGATTATTTTTATAAAATAAATGTTTTTTTTTTATAACAAATACTGATATTGAGAAGATATATTGAGAATATAAGGGTAGTATTTCTAATTTTTTGAACAGTTCCCTACATGAATCTCTCATTCTTGAATTTGTGATGATTCTAATCACCCTTTTTTTGAATTTTGAAAATCTTATCACTATATGGTTGATTCCCCCCCAAAATTATCCCATAACTCATAACTGAATGTATGTATACAAAATAGACCATTCTTAAAGTTTCTGGAGACACTTGGAATGGTGTGTAGTCAAACACAACTGTGTCACATAGGTGTATTTAATGACTATATTGAGCAACTACATGTTTAGGCCTTTACTGGCTATCTTCAGGTTGTCTTGAGAGAACAAACTTAAAATCCTACTATATGCATTGCGCGCGCACGTGGTGTAGAGATCTCTACATTATGGGCTTTATCTTGTACAAATTTTAAAGTTAAGTTAATGTTAGTGTGGATGAGAGTTGGCCGGCTCAGTGGGCTGTAGTTGTATGGAGTGTGGTCTTTCTTCTTAATAAGGTGCACTGTGTGGGGGCTTGGTTGGTGTGGTCTCTTGCCTGCGGGGCAGAAAATGTGTGCATGAGTATGGTGGTGGAATTGCTCTGGTATATTTATGCCTGAGAGTTTCTCTGTATTGGGGATATAAGTTTTGGTACTTACTTATGTCCTAGGTGTTAGTATGTCCTCGCTCTTCTGTTTTGTCCCTGGGTGAGAGTGGGTTCATGTGGGTGGTGGCCTTCCTTGTTGTTACTATGCTGTTCTCTTGTGTGTAGCTGGTTCCTCTCACTGT
>Ga0123357_10008447_pt1 | contig 12860 bp, 10 predicted proteins | sample TergutEmb28metaG_FD_89873 | JGI IMG/M metagenome (GOLD analysis project Ga0123357, IMG submission 89873) | Embiratermes neotenicus P4 segment gut microbial communities from Petit-Saut dam, French Guiana - Emb289 P4 | ecosystem: Host-associated > Arthropoda: Insects > Digestive system > Gut ... | reverse complement strand
TGACTACAGGCTGGACGGTCCGGGATCGATTCCCAGTGGGGACGAGATTTTCCGCCAGTCCAGACCGGCCCTGGGGCCCACCCAGCCTCCTGTAAAATTGGTACCGGGTCTATCTCGGGGGTAAAGTGCGGCCGGGGTGTGCTGCTGACCATTCACCACTTTCTAGTGCCGCGGTCATGGAAGAGTAAAGCTATACCTCTACCCACCCCCTGGGCCACACCGGGCCTGTAACGGGAACACTTTACCTTTACCTTTATACATATATATATATATATATATATTCATCAGTTGTTACAAGAGTAAAGTAATGTAATGCTTCTTAACCAGGAGTGCGACTTGGACCTTGGTACTGACTTTCGCCTGTCAGTATCATTCCACCAACACTCCATGTTCATTCATTCATTCACGAATATTCATCTATCACCGACGCTATATAATGTTAGGAAACGATAGCGTCTTTAAATGACATTAAAAATAAGACTCTGAAACACTGGCTTAAAATCACGGAATGTCGCATGTGCGCGTGCGCACGCGCGCTAGTGTGTTTATAAATATAGCTAACGACTGCATGCGTTACTGCACCATTGATACCTGTACCACACGTAATACAGTGTGTTGTGCAACCGCTCGAAGAAAGTCATGCTACTGGTGTGGGGGAGATAGTAGTCTGGGAAGTATGCAGGATTGTTGGGATTCCCTACTGCAGCGAGTGTAGGGTTGGTGATGCCAACAGTCCGGATGCCAATGACAGGAGGAGAGCCAACGTGGTGCACCAGGCCGTAGTAACACTGGAATCGGCTGAGCTCCAAGAACACCAGATCAAAACTCCTGCTGGAACGCGGGTGAGCTCTGCAACAGTATACACGACTGCAGGTTTTGCCTACAAAGACTGCAGTGTAGTTTGGTACAGGCATCTAGACACTGAAGGAAGGAAATAACCATGAAGTTGAAGCAGCATGTTCCTCCGCAACGTATGTAAATATCTACCAGACTGCACGGTGTCTATGGTGAACAACACGAATAAGGAATAAGTTATTTCGTAAAATGCCTCTACCCCATTTACAATATTCTATTTGAAAATCTGCGCAAAACATATTTTTCATCATGTTTTATGTGTGTATAGAGTACTCAGTATAGACCGAGGGTGTTCGAGAACAGATTGCTGAAGAGTATATTGGATCTAAGAGGATGGAAGTAACAGGTTTTTGGAAAACACTGCAAGTAATTTATATACCTCGTACGAATGTCAAAATCAAGGACATTACGATGGGCTGGGAAAGTAGCGCGTACGGAATAAGTGAAGTATGTCGAAACTTCTGATAGCAAAACCTAAACAAAAAACAATAATTTGAAGATATTCTTGTAGTTTGATAAACAATATTAAAACTGATCTTAAAGATAGGATTGGAGGGAGTAAACTTGGTTTGTCTGGCTCAGAATAGTGATAAGTGGCGGGGTGGTCTTCAGCCTTCAGGTTGAGTAAAATGTGCGGAACTTGTGCGTTAGCTGAACATCTGCTAGTTTCTTGAGATGGATTCTGTTATGTGGAGTTGTTATTTTTCGAATCAACTGCAAGCCTAAAAATCATTGGTAACTAGCACATGGAGATAGAGAGCAGAAAAGACTACAATGGTATGGCCACGTCAAAAGGATGCCAGAGGAGAGAATACCAAAATTAATTATGGATTGGATTCCACGGGAGAGAAGGAAAAGAAGACGTTCAAGAAAAACGTGGATGGAAGGAGTACAAGCAGCCATGACAACTAGAAATTTAAAACCAGATCAATGGAGAAACAGAGAGGAATGGCGTTTGGTTTCCGGAAGACGGCGACAGCTGTTAAAATACCGGAGAGATAGATAGAACTAACACACGGAGCATGTGTTTCTACATACTTGAATAGGTGCTCAACTAATCGAAGAATTATTTGCACAAAACTCACGATATGTTCTCTGAAGTGTCACACTAGATTTATGTGTTGATGGGTGAATGTTCACAAGTGACTGCAGGGAGCGAAGTTTTTGAGAACCCAACCGATCTTAACCGTCTAAAGAAATTACCCAACGGTTCGACAGAGATTCAGACTCAAAGGTATTTAATGATAGGCCTGTTACAATAAGACTGGCTATTGTTTTGGATACTGCCTATTGTCTTGGTCCTTTATACGCCGACGTTTCGGCCAGTTTCTGTTTTGAGGAGAAAAAGGATGTAAACCTGTTAGAAAGAACTTGTAGTTTACAAGAAAAAGACACAGGAGGGACAATGTTCAAAACACTGAACATGCTTAATTCAGTACAGCGACAACATGCCACCATACCCCATACTGTGCTAAGTGAGCCCGGCTCACAGCCCCACGTAAACTACGTCTTGGAAGTCTACGTTAGTATTCCCTTTCTAACTACACTTACTTCACGAAAGTAGTGTGTTTTCAGGTTTACCTAATTACTTGTGTGTGTGTGTGTGTGTGTGTGTTTTCACCTTCAAACACGTAATACCACGGTGAGAAGGGACAAATTCAAAACCAGTTTAGGGCAAAAAATCTTGGGTTAATTCTCACCTGACCAAGAGGTTTTTCTTTCCTTTAGAACAACCAGACCAGCTCTGAGTCCCTCCCAATCTCCTGTCCAATGGCTAAAAAGGGGTCTTTCTCCAGAGATAAAGAAGCTGGGACATGAAGTTCACCACTCTTCATCTAGTGTATCATTAGATGGTGTTCACAAGAAATGTTACCCTTCATATGAAGGTGAGACCTGCGTTTTTTTTAACTATAATAAAATTTAATAAAATGCATTCAGCAGCTTAGCGACCATTGATCCCACAAGAGGTTATTTCCACCGTGAACTTCCCAAGTTAATTCGTTATTTACAGAGAAGCTGCCCAATATGAAAATCAGTGCCAGTGATATGCTCTGAAAGATCTAACCGCTATTGAAATAAGTAATAATGTGTACCAAGTTGCGATTACTGTCAACACAAGTGAAATTATAGGCCACGAAAAAAGGAAAAATTTTAGAAATAAAAAAGTTACTGCCTATCAGGTTATGAGGTGGGATCGCCCATTTCATTTGGTTATACGTCCCAATATTATTTTCATTTCAACTTGCTATGTTGAAACCGTGTCTTTAAATATCACTATAGTTCCGGTACCTAAGACATACAACGTTTGTGATAGATAAACTAAAAACTGATCTTCCTATTTTCTATTTCTTACCTAGCAAAAAATGTGATTATTCACCAGTTAACTGTCACAGAATTGTACTAAGTGTGTTCAAAATTTACGACACAAAAACGTGAAAAAAGTCACGGCAAATTTATATTTGCAAAAACTTCATTGAAATATATTTATTTTTAAAAATAATCTCCACATGCCATAGTAAGGAGGAAATGGATGTGGCTGTTCGTGAATGGTTGCGAATGCAAGGGCCAGATTTTTAACGGAACTGAATCTTTAAATGGGACAAATGCTTCAACAATCTCAGAGATTATAATGAGAAATAATGATACTTCAGTGGAATGAACGAGCTGCATCTTGAAACTGTAATAACTTCTTATTTAATTTTTATGGCATAAAGAAACTTGCCAATTTAATACCTTTCGTAAATAAAAAAAATACATTTGAACATATAAGGCGCACCGGTGATCTCTAGGGAAAAAAAACCGCGTTTTTCACACCGAAACTACGGCAAGTTAGCGCGGAGTTTCAGACTGATTTTACTCACGTTATGAATTCCTGTACTTCGGGTGACCCCAGCTGCAACTGGCACAGAAATCCCATGGTCAGAGAAAACCTCAAAGTTGAACCGAAAGCGGTGGTGTCTTGGTAATCCGTGAAGTTGTATCTCTCACGCACGTAGTCATACGTGAAGGATAGATCTATGTCCGTGTAGTTCTCAGTAGGTTCCTGAGCAAAACAATGTCAAAAAGTACGGATATTGACATAACATCTGCAGTTCGCTTAACATTTAGGCTATACTGAGGAGTTTCTGAGAAAACCAAGAGAGACGTTCGATCCATGATTTATAAACTCACAAGAACAGGGCATTACCGATCGCTCATTATCGTGTTTTGAGACATGGGATAATTAAAAGCGATCAAATTACAGCCTACGTAGACTGGTGAAATATACAGGGTGATTCAGGAGAAAAGGTCAATATATTTGGAGGCGATTGTGTCAGTGTCTACATTGTATCAGGAAAATATTCCGGCCTACTTATTTAAATACAGGAGAAGAACAGTTTGAACAAGTTAATTCATTTAAATATTTGGGATCAATGGTGAATACTGACAACTCCATTGAGGAGGAAATTAAAGTAAGAATAGCAGCAGGAAATAGGGCATGCCATGTTCATAAAAAAAACTATTCACATCAAAATTAATATCCCGAAACGTCAAACTACAACTTTATAACACGTTAATTCCCCCAGCAGTAACTTACGCCTAGGAAACATGTGTACTAAAAGAAAATTTAATAAATAAACTGGCGATTTTCGAAAGAATGATCACGAGGAAAGTATTTGGCCCTACAAGAACAGATGATGGCTACTGGAGGATTAAAACTAATCAAGAAATCAACGAAATATTAAAAGGACAAAACATAATCGGGGTTATTAAAAAACAAAGACTAAACTGGCTAGGTCATGTTGAACGCATCGCCGAAGATAATAATGTGCAGAAGATCAAGAGATGAAAATCCATGTCTAAAAGACCAAGTGGAAGATCTAAAACACGTTGAGAAGACGACGTTTTGAAATATATAGCGAGCATGAACGTACCCAATTGGAAGAAATTAGTACAGAATAGAGATAGCTGGAAGAAAGTAGTTGAGCAAGCCAGAACCTTACACAGGTTGTAGCTCTTTATAAGAAGAAAAAGTGTCATTGTAAAAAAAAAAACTTCACACGAACATGTGTCTAATTCTGAATGGTTTCTGAAGAAGACTGCTTAATAAATATTTCATGTACAACCTGAAGATGGCCATTATCAAGCGCCGAAACATGTAGTTGGACCTTATGTAGAAAACACTTTATATTCTACCAATAAATATAGTTGTATTAGACCAGTACACACACTCTACATTAGTTATTTCACAGAACACAACGGGGATGACGAACCTCATGTTTATGAAGAAGACCAATTTGAATCTCCAGAACTAAATCTGCTAGATTGTTATGGGTTTGGATGAACGGCCGAGTTTACAAAAGAAAAGTGGATACACGAGACGAAATGCTCGCTCGCATTTTCAACGCAGCTGCCCGCATAAGAAACGTGAAGATCAACTCTGACGAACAACACGCGATCTTCGCACACGAGTAGCGAAGTGCACTGAGGTTGACGGCGGGATTTTCTAACACTTATTTTGAAATACAAAAATTTGTCATTTTTGTTTATCGAACTAGTCACTTAAACACAAAATTAAAGAGAAAAAATTAAGAGTTAAGTAAGTATTACTCCTTCTTACTACCCTTCACAAAGATTTTGTGTTTGTATATTCAAAGAATTATATGTGGGTCGCTACTCAGAATTCAGACACATGTTCAAAAGAATTTTCTTTCACAATGTCTGATACCATCACCTCCCTAAATATTGACCTTTCCGCTCAGAATTCACACACATGTTCAAAAGAATTTTCTTTCACAATGTCTGATACCATTACCTCCCTAAATAGTGACCTTTCTTACTGAACCGCTTTGTATATCTGATATTTTGTAGTAAAAAAAAACAAACTTTATGGCGCCCAAAGCCAAGTTTGCAGTAAGAACTAAATTACTAATAATTGTACGACAGCAAATAGTTTATCTCTATTATGCAGGACGTGCAATAACCTACAAGTAAGATTAGTGACGGAGAGACATTTCTCCATATAGATCGATTTAAAATCATAAAAACTCTGCGTAGATCACAAGCCAAGTGATAACAATGAAAGTGATATTTCAAACAAAATTTAAACTACAAAAATCGTGAGAAGTAAAGCAATGAAAAAAACTAATGCATTGAGACTGATTAATTTTCATCTGACACAACTTTTATCACTGTGTTATGCCCATACAGAAATAGACGACATGTTTCGGCTTATTTTTTGCAAGCCTTCTTCATACGTTACACAAGATTTACAGTAGATACAGTTGAACTTTAAATAATTTCATAGAACTTGAGACATGTATGGACTCTTTCACACAAATTGAAGCAATTACACACTGTGAAGCAGTTTATATATAAACTTAAACCTCAATACGTCTCTGTCATCTCTTGCGTCACTATGAACTAACAATAAAAAAACGATGTGGTGTTAGTTGTGGTGCGTGTTAGAAAACGTCCTTTCAAATAGTAAATCTGATTCAATAAATTAAAATCCAACCTAGATCCCTTAGCAACAATAAAAATTGTTCTCAAGCACACAACGGTAAAAGAGTTTGGCTTTCAGACGGTAGACGTTTTGTTGTGCGACTTATTGCTTAACAGTCTGTTGTTTATGAATATCCACTGTAGGGTACCTGGTATGAAGCACATGTGTCCAGCCTGAGTTTTAGGTGCGTCCGGATGAATAGTGAAAAAAAAATCCTCTTAGATTCATGTCTGTCCGTCCGTCTGTCTACCAGCGCGGCTCCCACTCAATGATTTTCGTGAAATTTGATACTGGGAACTTCTACGAAAATCTATTATTAAACTCCTAATTTGGTTAAAATGAAGCATACACATAGGGAACTTTAAACGAAGGCCTGCTTACGTTTATACAGCTGAAAGCAGTACGAAATATTTTGTGGATCGACAACAATGCAAAAGAAACAATTTTTGCGTTTCCAAGGCAAAAGTAAACGGTTTTATATTGTTGACAGGTGAATTTATGTCAAAAACAATAAAAGGAAACGCAACAATGCGTTTCCATAACAACAGCGGTTAAGCGAATGTGCCACAGTGATTTATTACATCTACGTTACCTCTCTTGTAATGGCATCAGAAAGGTTGTGGCCGGATTGGCTAAATGATCTTGTGTATTGTAGGCCTATATTCAGGCACTGTAGGCAAGCACAGCTATTATTGTTTCTACTGTAGTCAGTCAACGTACCAACTTTGCCATAGAGAAAATAATGTTGGACAAGTAAAGAAAGGAACGTAAATATAATTAAATCTGTACGGATGTGATACACAAGCTCAGTCAACGGCGTCTCACATCCGACTGACTAGCCCCACGGAAGAGTGACTGTTCACGGTGCGCAGTGAGGTCTCCTCTGGCTGCCAAGTTACATTAAGACCACGCGACCGGTTCTTCATATATTCAAAATGGACGGATACTTTCCGCACAACCAATGTATGAACCGTTAAAGGCTGGACTGGACAAGATGATAATGATTATTTGTGGAGTAATTAAAAATACAATCACTATGCACAACAACAAAAACACTGAGGATTTGGCAGAACAATTTGGATTGACTGACAAAAAGAGTAATCAAACAGAGCACAGCGTAAATCGAAGGAACTCCCAGACCGGGGAAGAAGCAGTGAGTATGAGAATACGAATCAGGTTTGATTATCTGTACCGGGAAATTCAGAAGTAATAATATATATATTTCACTTGAATTCATGTAGCTTTCAGGAAACCAAATTACAAGAGATTAAAACGTGCGTTAACGGATATGACACAATAACTTAGCCTGTATGCGGATATAGTAAGGAAACTACAGAGTTGAAACAGTACACACATTCACCCTTTCACTTTTAGGTATGAACCTACGGACACGCCCCTACTTATGGAATTTTAAATTACGTAATTTTAAAATGAGACATTTTTCTCAAAACATTATTTGTCAAACCAGTAAACGCATTTTCCATATTGAATTAAATTTCCATATCTACGGTTACTTATAAGGGTACAGTATACTGCATATGTCTATGTATATTGTAGGTACAATACTTATATATATATATATATATATATATACTATATATGCCTTATATTCTACACAGTACCTATACGGGTATGTATACGTGTACAGGCCGAACGAAAAATGTACGATCATCCATACAGAAGTAAAATTTACACCTGAATATGAACAAAATGCTACATGCTACATAAACATAGGCCTTCTGAAGCGTGATTTCCAAATTACGACTTCCGGAAGGTTAAAGAAAATGCTCGCAGTGTCCACCTCGAGCTTCAGCGCAGGACGTTGCATTGCTGAACGGCGTTTTCCTGACTGGCTGGACAATTCCAGGTGTCGCACGAACCTTCTCAAATCCATTCTGAATTCGTTGTTGCAAGTCCTGAATGTCATTGAATTCTGTAGCATAGGCAGTAGGCTTCAGATTTTCCCAGAAATAAAAATATAAGTGATTTAAGTCAGGGCCATGCTGTTGGTCCACCTCCTCCCAACTATTGTTCTGTAAACTCTTTGTTCAAGAATGCCCTAAATGAAAGAAGAAAATGTGGTGGAGCACCTGATCATGCATGAACAATAAATGAATCCTAGTATGCAGATCCACATCTTGCAACAGCTCTGGAAAGGCGTTTTATATGAAGTCGTGGTAAACAGCTCCAGTTAGGCGTAGTGGAAGAAAGTAGGGTTCCAGAAGTTTGTCTCCTGCAATGCCTGCATTGGAACTCAATGCGGACGCTTTGAGGTTTTTCTTTAATTTTCAGGAGGCCTTAAATCGGAAACCACGATTTAAAAGTTCTATATTTTTAAAAAAATAATTTTCTTCTTGTACTGTGGTGTGGATTCACCTCCAATAGTTTTGACTCAGCAATTTTTCTTTCAGCCAGTATAGTTGACCACTGAACTACATCTTGCATATTAGACTGACCTTGAGTGGATCAGTGCTGATAACAGTCACCTGATGCCCACGGGCTGCCAGTGCCTTCATTATAACCTGATACACAATATGGTGGCTGGGAGATGCACTAGGGAAGATGCCCAAGATCCTAGCACCGTCGCCCCTGAATTCTGTGCACAGCATGAATACCAACAGAAAACACACCCACCTTCTGCCCATTGCAATTCAAACTACAAGACACACAGAAACATACAACATTGTATAAAAGAGTGTTTCCGGTGTTATATGTGCTGTGTTAGTACAGAGGTCTGTGGAAGAAATCAGCCATCATAAATTTAAAACTAAGAACTAATGAAGAAAATTAAGTAGTGACAAGCATCACACACGTAGTTTGTACCTTTCTATTTGTACTGTTAGCACAGACATAGTTTGGTGTAGGGGCCAGAGGTGCAGCCGACCCTGGGTGGCAGTGTAAAAAGTGCGGCAAAATTGGCAGAAAAATAAATACTTTAAAAGAGAATTTTGAATTTATGAACTCAACAAATTTTATGTTACTGACACAAATAAAAATGAATTCAATGAACAACTGCCAATTTTTTTTAACGTTCATAATAACTGTTAGGGGCGACCTTGTGATTGCACGCCACGGGCGCCAGAAACCTAGCTACGCCACTGCTGGTACGATGAGGAAAAGAGAAGGATGGAAATGGTGAGAAAAGCAGCAGCCAGTGGGAGTGAAGTTATTATCTCTGGGCGGGGCTTTGGAGTCCTAAGAAGATCTTTGACAGAGTCCGGTGGTCGGGTGTGAGCTCCGGTGGACACTAGGGCCCTTCGAAACGTCGGTAACTATTTACCTAACGACACGTTACCAGACAACACGGCGTAACATCCCAGAAGATTTGAGTCATTGAACACAGAATACATGCACAATATCAAGCAATACTGTAGCTGGCTGTTTGTTCCACCAGAACTTACCTAAAGTAAAATAGTAAAGAAATCTTCATATCTCACTTATTATTTAAATTTAGTTTTCTGAAATCACCAGTACGTTCCTTCAAATGACAGGATATGAAATAAGAAAAACAAAGTTTACCCTAGAGCAGGCTATGATGGCCTATAGGGGGAGTAAATGTACAACTGTACTCATTCTTTTGCCTCGGCACTACATGGGGGGGGGGGCGGGTGGTCAACACCAGGCCCGGTCGAAATAAATTAAATCATTTACATTTCAAAAAATTTCGGTTCAGATGATAAATTCGTCGCCTTTGAAGGTAACACTGGCAGTAATTTTGACAACAGAACATGGCGTTTATTTGGTTGATTGTAGACTCACCAGATACCGACAAGAACCCTGGTCAACACTGCCGCAGCACGGTGCAAAATATTCTGAAGTGAAACTGACTGAGTTGAACACAAAGTAAACAACTCATGCACTAAATAAAATAAGCGATAATGAAAAGAGAAATTGAAGGTGCAAGTCGAAGGACATTTGTGTAAATTATGGTAGGATGGCAGTATTTTACAACGACATTTACTAGAAGGTCTACATAAATAATTTCTTAGCATGAGTCGGGTTACACTTGGCATACATCGTAAAGTTCTCATTCGTGTTAAAGAGATTCATAGAAAAATCATACACACAACTGTGTCCATTTGTGTACAAACACCGGAAGGAAAAAGAAGCTTAGATTTGAGATTTACGGTTTTAATGGCGATGAAAATTGAGGTTATGTTCTCCACGTGTATTGCAGTGCCTACGTCTAAGATTCGTTTCGCAGAAATATAATGACGAAGTGACATCTTCCGAAAAGTTTGGGTCTTGAGTGCAACGTTAGCTTTTGACCATTGAATTCATACATTTGCAGTTACAGACTGATTTATTTATTTATTTATTTATTTTTTATTTTCATTTATTTATTTATTGATCGATCGATTGACTGACTGACTGGCTACTTGGTTGTCTGCCTGAAAAACAATGAATTATTAGCTTCAATGGGCTAGAGGCTTGTGTTCTCTTATTTGCGCTAAAACTCTTAGGAGCAAATGTAACAGTTGGCCTAACAGTTCCGACTGCAATACACGATAAGTCGCAAGACATTTCGGGCATATTCAGGGTCCTTTTGTCAGATTCGTCTGACCTAAAAAGCTGTCTCGCCATTACTTACCATTTTACAGGTATACAGGGGCGCTGATAAGTATTTAGCCTGATCAGGAAAGAAATAAGCCAATGTTTCTGTCAGAATGTAGTGAATTTCCTTCGGCGCCTTGCTTTGCAGAAAAAAAAATTGATGACAGCTCGCGTCTCGATGTTGTTGAAATCGCGCCCGTCCCTGACATGCTTCCGAGCTTGTTTCCCTCCTGATCGGGCTAAGGACTTATCAGCACCCCGGTAAAGCGCTGTCTTAACAAATCATATTACATATTTAGAAACTGAATGGTTTAGCATCTGTTTCAGTCGGCGTGTAGCAGTACCTTCAGGTAAGAATGATTTGAAATTCAGCAAAAGTCGCCACCCGAAACACCGCATTACTTTGAATTTAAAGACGCACTTTTTCACATTTTCTGAACTGGAAATTAGGATGCCTCTTGTAAGCCGAGTTATTATTATTATTATTATTATTATTATTATTATTATTACTCATTCATCGGAATTCTCTAAAACATGGTTTTCCTCGGAAAAGAAGTGGCTTCGCTAAAAGAGTAGTAAATTTCACAGAATGAAAATTTTTTACTTTAAAATCCCTTTTTAAAATTGGAGTGTGTCTTAAACTAGAGGACATATCAAATTCAAACTAATGCTGTATTAACCTGGCATGTGTCCCAGCAACCGGCCTAAATATACCTCTAATTATTTAATCCTGTATTTGACATAACATATTTCAATGTCATTGAATTTCATTTCTAATAACTGATATCGGTTTAAATTAGTAAGGAAATTTTGATACTAGATCAAAACATTTTAACTATACTTTTGTAAATAATTTACTAACCTAGTGGCAGGGCGTGCCCTGTATTTAAAATTGGGGAGGGGTTTACACCTTAGCTCAGCGGTCCAACAGAAACATGTAAATTAACTTAAGTGTGTTTCCATTGAATTATTAACAGATATCTGAAAGGTCTCCAAACTGTAGACAATGCAGTAGGTCCACCTTTTCATGTCTAAATGCAACAAACGATTTAATAATACCAATAAGTATTCGTAAATTAAACATCTACGTCTCACATAAAAAAAACTTTGTTTGGCAAATAATGTTTTTTCTTTAACCTAGACGCCTTCAGTAATTTTTTTTGCTCTTCTCTGCCAGTATTTAATATCTCAAACATTTGTTGCTGTGGTAGCAAAGTGTGATGAGAACTTAATTAGAGGAGAATGGGCCATGATTCCCCGCTCTTACTCTGACAGATTTTTACAATTTTATACAGCAATAGGAATTATATCTGAGTGTGTAATAGGTATGGTAGGCTCTCTGCTGGAAAACGGTTAGTTTCTTTGCAGTGAATTTAAATTAGCTCCTTGACAGCATTGAAAATTACAAGGGCATGCAAAACGGTGTGTAAGGCACATTTGTGATGAAAGACGCCCCACATATAATGCAATACAAAATAATAAATTTATAGTAAACAAAATTGTAAAAAGGCACTCCCGTTACAGGCCTGGAGTGCCCAGAGGGTTCCAGGAAGCTAAGATTCCCAGATTTAATGACAACGGCACAGGATGGTGGTAAGGTTGTCAGCCTTATGCACCGGCCGCCTTTACAACCAGGAAATGCTCCTGGTACTCATTTCTGATAGAGGCCGAGTCGACCCCAGGGCCGTAGTGCGATCAGAAGGATTATGTCAATGAAAAATTCCAATGACACTAGCTGGGATCGAACCAGCGACCTTCCGATTTGTAGTACAGCACCTTAACCATTGTGCTATTGTAAAGAAGTGAAATAATCTGCCTTCTGTATCACTATGAGACATTCCTACTTTTTTTTTTTTTTTTTTTTTTTTTTCTTTTTTTTTTTTTTTTATTTTCTTATAAGGTTTTTTTTTTTTAAAAATCTTTACTTTTTTTGAAAAAATTGTTGAATTTTAATTTGCACCGCTTT
>Ga0123357_10008445_pt1 | contig 12862 bp, 5 predicted proteins | sample TergutEmb28metaG_FD_89873 | JGI IMG/M metagenome (GOLD analysis project Ga0123357, IMG submission 89873) | Embiratermes neotenicus P4 segment gut microbial communities from Petit-Saut dam, French Guiana - Emb289 P4 | ecosystem: Host-associated > Arthropoda: Insects > Digestive system > Gut ... | reverse complement strand
ATTTAGTAGTAACCAATTTCATGTTTTGTTTACATGTAAAATAACCACTGCCACCGGGTAACAACCCAATTGCAGTAAATAATAATAATAATAATAATAATAATAATTATTATTATTATTATTATTATTATCCACTTTCATTAATGTTGATGTTGGGGCAGTGTATTATAATGTATTGTATTTTGTTGTAGGCGTTGATGTATTGTAATTTTAGAGCCTAGATATGGATTGCAAACTGAGTTTCTTAGAGTCTTGATATTGATTGTAAACTGATTTTGACATGCCCATTGCCACACATGGGACAAAGTGGATTCAGTAAATTGAATTCAATTGAACACAGATTTAAAATCTAATTAATTATCTTGAGACTCAATTGGCTTAGCTTTTCCTGCAAGGGAAATATTTTTAGTGCGCCTTTAAAATCATCAAATCGAAAGAGAATCTTTAACATAGCTCTGGCTTCTTACTTGGTGTCATGAGATAGCATCTTAAGATTAACATAATGCACCACTATGTCGGCCGTTGCCAGGCAACGACGACCACGCACGCCAACCCAGGTGTGTCGTGTCTTAATCCAGTTATAAATTAACCAATGTTTTTGTATAGGCTGTGCCGGCTTTACAAGCAAATTTACACACGATATTACAATCACGTTTGGATTGAAATGGAAACACTTTGTTCAAGATTTGCGCTGCCACAACATCATAATCTACACAGAGCACGGGTGTCGTAGTGGCCAGCACTTATGGTTAGTATTTGTAAATCCAGGATCGAATTTGAACGCTCTAACCAGATATTCTCACTGAGGTCTTTCATAGAATTCTTTGGTTCCTATAGACAAATGCTGTAATAGTAGGCCTACCTTAAAAGGAGCACCTTGCCTGTGTAGAATAAAAATCTTCGGATTGAACAGAACGGTGAAATGTAAGAAATAAAATGTCATAAATTTAGAACTACATATCTCTTGGGATTTTTCGATCTTCTAGAGTTTTATAAACACAGAAATACAAAAAGAGGTATGCAATGGAAATTCTTACCTGAATCTTTATTCACAGTGTCGCGTTAGTAAAAAAAATACTGAGAAGACATGGCACATTTTCATGTGTACCTGCTACCAAGGAAGGATTATCGGCAATTCTTTTTAAAAGAAATACAAATGCAGGCAATGTGCTTATACCGTAATATTAAGGCGCGTTTGCAAAACCATTTTTCCCGTGAAAAAGCGATACGTATTACAAATTCTGAGAGTGTGTCTACAGCCTTAGTTTTCCAGCATGCTAAGAGCATGCGCCGTATTGTAATGTCGTCATTTGCCTGTCTGGCGTTACCATACTCTTTTCCATATCACCTTATAAACGGCACGATTTTCGAAAAAAATATATACTGAACATAAAATGCGTGTTTTGATTTTCTCTACAGCATTTGTCCAAAACATTTTCATTCTAAGAAGAATTCAGCGAGATGACTGATTTTAATAAAACTTGAATTTTTCTCGACATGTTTTAAAAAAAAAATACTCAAATATCAAACGTCATAAAAATCCGCCCAGCGGGAACTGAGTTGTTCAATGCGGACGGACGGACAGACAGAAGGGCTGAGAGAAAGGCATGAAAAACTAATAGTCGCTCTTCGCAATTTAGCGAAAGCGCCTGAAAGCACTACAGATAAGGATAAACGTTTTGGAAGGTGAAAATGTTTCGATTAATATTAACTTTGTTCTCTGCTTTATGAATCCTTCCTCAAACCCTTGCCGGTCCACAACCTAGCTGCCGCCTTCTTCCCAACAATCGGCCTAGCTGCGCTAACCCAACACAGCCCACTCGCTTGGCACAACGCTTAGAGCCCGTCGCGAAATTTTGAATTGAAATGATTTCATCCATAATGCTATAAATAATGTCCATATCTCCTAACGAAAACTTGTATTCAGATATTTAATTGTGCTCAAATTTCTGGCTGCAGCCTTTATAGACGAGCCGCCCCTAGCAATTATTTTTGTGTATTTTTGGAAAAAAATACACTTTGGGCAAAACCCAGAAGCTGTGTATTTCTAAATGAAATGCACAATTGTCAGCGTTGTATAGAATTGAAATATTAGACAATTCTGATATCAGTGTTATGTACCCATGTTAAGGGTGTTATTTTTATTCCATGCTCAGAATTACTTGATGTCCATTTCTATTTGGTTCTTAAAATGAAAGTAAGTGTCATTTTAAATTAAATTCGTCTGGCATTTTTGGAATTTGCTGTTTTGTTTAAGTAAAGAGCTTAGGCTGTTAGAATAAAATGACATAGTTTTTCAGAAAAGTTAAGACTCTTCATAATAAATAGATAGTCTAATCCAGGCTTCTTATTCTGTTTTGCAACATCTTATTGGTCATTTCATTCTTTTATTTACTTCATATGTGATTTAGTAATAAGTGGTTTTCTACAGGAAATATGTTGTAATGAATGAGAGATACTAGAGAGTGACAAATTGTCTGTTAGAAATATGTCAGAGAAGACATACATTGTATTGTTCTGTTTGGAGGGACTGGGAAAGACCATGATTCACTGTTGTAGCTGACAGTTATACCCTGACATTCAAAGCCATGTATTTTCTCTAGATACACCTTCAATGTTACACACATTTATTTTTTATTTTAGGTACTGCATATTCACAGGTGGACAACTCACAATGCTCCAGACATGATTATGATGTTTGTGTAAAAATGGCTGATCCATTATTGAAAGATCCACACCTTATTTTTCCAGACAACAGGGCTGACATTGATATCGTTTGCAGGTAAATATTTGTGGGTGCTTTTTCCAAACATAACACATAATGAAAAATGTATCTCTCTCATTTTTATATTCATTATTTGTGTTTCTGTTCAGTGTTTATACTAACACAGCACTATTGTGTATATGGTTTTCAGTATACGCACTAAGAAGCCACAAAAAGCAAAAGAAAAAAACAAGAATTTCATAAAAATTTTGCAGTTAATCAAGGAAGAAACTAATTTGAATATCCAGCCAGCCCTCCACTAATGAGGCTTGTAGTTCTGAAAAACTGAGAAGTTCTATCCACCAATTTACAGTATTCTAAGTACATCAATATGAATGGTTTTACTCTATTTATTTAATGGCCATTTGAAAAGAACTAGCATCAAGATGCACTTATCTGTATTTGTATGCATAACACTGTGAAGTACAGTCCTCACTGGGAAACTAAGAATTACTCACTTAGTTCAGAAATTTCATCCCTTTTTTTGCAACCTACTAGTTCACAATCAGTTTACAATAGCCAGGTGAATTAAGTTCATGCCCACAAATGTATTTGGTTATTTCTTTCAAATATATATTAACTTCCCATCTACACACAGATCTATCACATATCTCTTTGCTTCAACATTTCAAACTGTAAATGTAAGCTTTTCTCTCATACTCCCTTGCATGTGTAAATAGAGCATAATCTGATGTTTTCCTTTAAATTCAAGCTTCTTCTGACTTTTAGAACTTAATGATGGCATATGCTAAGGGAAGGTTGAAAAGTAGCAGTAAACAGGCAGTTCCTTGATTCAGGACCTTCTGAAAAGGCTTTGCATCAGAAAGATATTTACTTACATGGACTCTGCCAGAGATTACATTAGAATGTATTTTAATTAGACAATCTAGTTTTTTAAATTGTATGCTAAATCAGTGTTGTATGGGCAAATTAAATGGCATATATTATGAACCCCTCAAATCCTCTCTTCAGTTTGCCAATACACCCTTTTTGTTGGCCACAGATTATTAATAGATTAATTTTAATTCTTTGGTTCCTTCCAAAATTTGACATACTTATTTACAGAAGAACATCTTGTATAATGAATATAGCGCATGCACATACAGATTAGTGTATAATGTAGAACTTACCAGACCAAAGTTCTTCTCATACACAGTTAAAGATGAATAACAAATAGCACACAAGCAACATTCCTGATATATCTCACCAAACTTAGTATGAAAACACTTCTTACTGATAACAATTTTCTTTACCAATCAAATATGGTGGCAATCACAAAGTCTCTGAATTATCAAGAAACTGGAATGTGTTTCAGCTTTATTTCTTGTAAAATTCTCTCTGCATTATGACAATACTAAGGTAATATCTGATAACTGAAGGCACTACCATGAAATAATTTTGGCTAAAATGAAGTTTTATGGGATCTCTGGCATAGCTAACAATAATATGAGATCATACTTAGAAAAAAGATGTCACAGACTATCAATGAAAGATAATAAACCTAATAAATTATCTTCTAAATGGGTACATGTGAAACAAGGTGTTCCACAGGGTTCGGTATTGGGTCCATTACTGTTTCTTATATATATAAATGATATTTCTTTAAGCATAAGTAAATTAGCTAACCCAAAACTATCTGCTGATGATATGAGCATTATTATATCAAACACTAATCCAGAGGAATTTAAGAATAATATTAATTCAATAATGACTGAAATAACTAACTGGTTTCAGAGTAATCTTTTAACATTATACTGTAATAAAACACACTTTATGCAATTCTTGACTAAAAAAAACTTCAAATAATTGCTCCCAATTCAATAAATACTAACATCAATAGCACTAAATTTTTTGATTTGATCATCGATAATACATTGTCATGGAAGGATCACATTGCTGCATTAACATCAAAATTGAATAAGGCTTGTTATGCTATTAGGGCAATAAAACCTTTTTTGTATGTGGATATACTGAGAATGATCTATTTTTCTTATGTACATTCAGTCATGTCATATGGTATTATTTTTTGGGGTAATGCATATCATAGTAACAGCATTTTTAAAATTCAAAAAAGAATACTAAGAATCATTACAAATTCTGGGAGTCATGATTCATGCCGTCAACTATTTAAACAGTTACAAATACTTTCAGTTCCATCTCAATATATTTTCTCATTACTTGTTTTTGTTACCAAGAATAGAGATCCGTTTCTATCCAATTCTGAAATTCACAATTTGAACACACGTTTCAACCACAACTTACATTTACCTTCTACAAACGTAACATTAATGCAGACAGCAGTACTGTATACTGGAAGTAAGATATATAATCACTTACCATCAAATATTAAAGTTCTGTTGAATGATGCTAAGCGTTCCAAATCTGCACTAAAGAGTTACCTTACAGAACATACCTTCTGTAGTCTAGATGAATTTTATCAATCAGCATCCCAATCATCATGGTTCTTTGTTTTTTACTTAGTTTGATTTGATGGCTATAAGATCTTATTTAGTGTGTAACTTAACTTATTCTTATTATTCATTACCTTTCTTGCTTGTCTTATGTGTATTTTAATTGTTAATTGTGTTATGACAAATGCACTGCAAACTTTTATGTATTATTGTGACTGATTCTGTATCAGTAAAGATCTAATAGAAGGTGAATAAATATGAATGAATATGAACTAAACTCATAAACATAAAATGAAATACATTTCTGAACTCTGTAAAAATATGACCTAAATGGAAATTAAATACCCTAGTAAATGGAGAATGTATGTTTGGAATACATTTGTTCAATGAATTTGTGGAAAAAGTTATTCAACCACCTACTACTAAAAATAAAAAATCTCTCAAACGAGATAAAATTATTTAAATCTGCCTTAAAAAGTTTTCTTAACTTACATTCCTTTTATTCAGCAGAAGAGTATTTAGAATACAGTTTTAATTAGGAATCGTGGTTTGTGTATAGGGATCAATGGAAGTGTATTTATAACTCATCTCTAATCATTTTAAATTGTATAGTATATGTGTTGTATGCTATAAATATATTTTAATACAAACAACTGTTTAGCAACAACAAGAATGATAATTAACGTGTATTATTAGAAGCTGTTTTGTATGAGATATATTTATAACAATATGACAATTTCTATATCCTTAAGGTTTTTGTAACCTAATTTGGATCTATGGAATGTGAAAATAAACAAACAAACAATTTTATTACTAAAGCCAGGGCAATTTCAAATAAATTCATGAGTACTGAATATTAATACAAGTAATAAATACAGTCTTCATAGACCAGTCACCAAACTTGCATATTTTCAGAAAAGTACATAATTGTGTTTGCATTAAAATATTCAACATTTTACCATGTGGGCTCACAAATGTGATTAATGAAGAGGCTAAAATTAAATCGGCATTAAGAAGATAAATACACACTCCTCTTAGTCTGTTGATAAATTTCTGACTTGAAAAGCAGTTCATTGTGTTATCATGAGGTGTATTTAAGTCTGTGTAACATTAAAATACTCTATGTAACTTTATACAGAAAATTAATTTTACCATTGTTCTGTTACCATTAACATGACTGGTCCTGTTAGTCAACTGGTGTATTTGTTATGGCAATAGCGTAGATACAGTACAGCTTTTTAGAAGTGGTTATCCCAATGTTTGCCAGGCGGTGGAGTCAATTTGTCGACTGTGTGAAGAGATACACAGATCGCTGTTTTACTGAGGCTCGGAGGCAGGAATTCAACAAAGCTGTTGAGAGTCCTGTGGATTCTGTTCATCAAATGTGCACTGTCACAACCTACCAAACAGGTGAGAATAGCAACCTCAATTATTCATTATGTTGGACTGTATGGACCCTGAATCTGGAGGCAAAACATTGGAAACTATTTACCAATCAACATGGTGTCATATCTCAGAAGACTTGGATGTTCATCAACTCCTCCAAGTTCATAGTGCCTTGTAATCGAATTATGGATTAGAGTTGGCAGAATATTAACATCTTGAAAATACTTGTATTTCAGTATTTTGATACTCAAGTAAATGATTATTGCTTTCCAAAAGCTTTCCCTTTTGTTGTATTACTGCTTTCTAAATTACATGTGAAGTATTTAGGCTTGGTACTTGGTGTTCAAAGAAGCATAACATCTTGAAAACAGTACTGAAGTACTCTTTACCAAAAGTGTTTATTTATTCTTTCACTACATACTGGCTGATGTTTGAATCAGTTACCTAACCAAAGACCTAAGATTTCTAATGGCTGCCTGTATATTCACTATCTCCCTAGGGAAAATAATTAATAATCTCTACATAATAGTGATGTACAATGCATCATGTCTCTCTCATATTTACCTATTAAGCAATTTAGGTAAGCTCCAGCCTTATATCATGCCAGCTTAGCTCCTTATATCATCTGGTATGGAGTATTATAACATGCCTCTATTTTTTTATTTTCTTTTATCCATACTAACTGAATCATATTATTTACATTCCACCAAACATTTATGATATGAAATATAGAACCAAGCCTTTGCATTTTGCATTCTGTGTGTGTTGTTCAAATATAAAACTCTCTGTGTGGAGGTTGTGATTAGCTTATACAGCACACCAAATCAATGACCAAGATTAAATATTAGGTTTGACACAGGAATTTATGAAAAGAAAAGTCGAAGGATAATTTTCCCTGTGCATGATTAAGCACCGCCCCATGAAATTGTATGGGACAGTAGAAGTACAGTTGCTCACATTCATCATTCTGGTACTAGATGGGGTGAATGGTGTGGTTCACATGCTGGCCAGTTTACCCTCAGCAAAAGGATAGAAGGGTGGGTGGACTCCAGACCAGCTCTACATGATGGAAACAAAATAAAAATATCTGTTTCTAACCTCAATTTCCCAATTGCCCAGTTCATAGTCTTGTCATTGTGCTAAATGAGCTACTTCTACTGCTGAGGACTTATTGTGTGTCCTATTGTCACTTTGACTAAATTCTGGATACTAGATGAAACATGTCATAATATGTACGTATTTATGTGTGTATAAACATGATTGAATTTGATATATTTGAATAAGTTCAGCTCATGAGGACTATCACTTTACAGAATCTACTTTTTCTTATTTACCTATGTATTTGGAAATTCTATAACATGTAAAAAAGAGAAAAATTATGATATTGAAATCAACATTTTGTCTTCTTTGAAATGACAATTTAGAAAGAGATCTTTTAGAAATATAATTACATTGTATGTTGGTACAGAAAACACAGAACCAAGACGTCAAGCTCTTATATGTGTATGCCTACCTTAAGAGCATTTCAGCAAATACATTTGTAAATGACACTTAGCATTGTTTCTTAAATTGCATGTTGTATAATAACATAGTGCATCGCCATCACTGAGGTGAGGCTTATGTGTTGCTTTTGTGATGCAGAATATCTGAAACATGCATCATGCATAAAGTCAACGCTGACAAGAGAGGAACACTGTGGTAGGCACTATCAGCATCTGGTAGACCAAGTGTCTGGTGAAGCCAACCGTGTTAATCTATGCTGGTAAGAGCAGTCAAATGTGCACTGTACACAGACGTGCAGCGTAAGAGGCTCTGTGGCACTGCAGCCCCTCACCCCTCCAATGAAAAATGAAATTAAAACACAAATTAAAAAATTCAGACTTTGTAGACATGGTGATACCAAACGATTGACATGATTTACTTCTTGAAAATAAAGTAAAAAAAAAAAATCTGAAAGTCCTAGAAAAATAAAAAACAAGATTAGGTCTTGTGATTTAAATTAGGTGAGTTATAGACCATGTAGTTTTATATGTATGTATGTATATATATATGAATGTAATTGTAAACAGTATTATGTTATGTTTATATTTATGACAAAATTTCTACAACACACTTTTTAAAATCAGATATAAATTTAAGGTCGTCTCAGGACCAGCCCACCACCTTTTTCCTGGTGCATGCCCCATTACATATCATATACTTTTAAGTTATGAATTGCAGTAGAGACTGTCAGCTGCTGTCATAAAATGGGTATGCAAAAGGAAGTCTCACTCTCCTTTTTTAAAGCCTTTGTGTTTTGTATTTTAGATAGAAGTTAAAATATTTTAAAATATTTATCATAACACAACATGACAGAATACTATGTATAACCATGTTAATATTGTTTCCACCTGGAACGGCTGCATGCCACCTTTGTTGCTATTTCTGAAAGCTGGAATTCATAAATCCTGGTATTAATCTGAGGTAACTGCAAAATATAAGGCTTTGAATGTATTTTTTAAAATTATAATTCTTTGAATGCATTTATTTTCAAAAGAGTGAATCAGGTTTAAGTAATCTGTATGATCCATGATATGTGCACTTTGACATTCAGAGGACCATGCATTGTGATATATTCTTATAATAAAACCAACGAGATGCACTAATTTCTCAAATTTATTTTTGGAATAGAAATCTACATGTTTGAGACAGGTTTTCTGTCCATCGTCAGGAGTCAAGTACTGTATAAACAGCAATAGGTATATGTCATACAGGTTATGCTGACTGCTTGAGCAAGCAGTCATCATAACCTGTGTGACATTCTATATTCTATTCTGTATTCTATGAAGTATCTGGAAAATTTTACAATTTAGTAAAATCATACCTATATGGAAGAAATCAAAAAGTAATTTTAAGTCATAATAATGGTATTGAATCCACCTGGGAAAAAATAAAACAGGGGGTACCACAAGGATCAATTTTGGGACCCATTTTTTTTTTCTAATCTATATAAATGACTTGCCAAACTTAGAATCCATTGGAACCAAAATTTTTTTGTATGCGGATGATACCAGTATAATAGTAACTAGTTCAAATCTGGAAAACTTTGAAACAAGAATCGATAAAATATTTGGGGATATTAATAATTGGTTAAAAATAAACCAATTAGTATTAAATTATAATAAAATGCATTACTTACAATTTAATACGAAAAACTGTAGGGATTATGATTTGAAAATTAACTATTAGGGTAATTATGTCAAAAGCTCATCAAATACAAAATTCTTGGGTTTGATCATTGATGATTCCCTATCATGGAAGGCTCATATAGACCAAATGACGTACAAATTGAATACAGCATCTTATGTTTATTGGACCACGCATCATCTTGATAGTTGAATAAAGAGAGACCAACTTGATGTCACTTGCTTTATTATTTCATTATTTAATGCTCAACATGTTTCAGATGTTAATACATCCATCCTCAGGAGCTTGAGACTTATTTGTTGAGTTATTTCATGGGTTGTATTGCTCTGTAAGGATAGAGGTTATTTTATTAGCCATAAGACACCAAAGCAGCCAGTATTTGCAGAAACACGCTTTCTAAAACAACCACACTAGTCACAACTAAACACTCACCACTAAATAAGCATGCTAATGCAATAACCTCTATCCTTACGGAGCAATAAAACCCATGAAATAACTCAACAAATAAGTCGCAAGCTCGTGAGGATGGATGTATTAACATCCGAAACGTGTTGAGCATTAAATAATGAAATAATAAAGCAAGTTACATGAAGTTGGTCTCTCTTTATTCAACTGAATACAGCATGTTTTGTAATTCAAACAATACATGCTATAATGTCTCAATAAACTTTAAGAATGGTCTACTTTGCATACATACATTCAATTATAATCTATGGAATAATTTTATGGGGAAATCAACCACATAGTGAGAAGATTTTCAAAATTCAAAAGAAAAGGTGATTGTAATCATTACAGATTCAAGAATGAGAGACTTATGTAGAGAATGTTCAAAAAATTGTAAATACTGTCCTTATATTCTCAATATATTTTTTCACTATCAATATTTGTGATAAAAAACAAACACTTATTTTATACAAACAATGAGATCCATAGTATCCACATAAGATTTAAAACTAATTTACATCCACCCATAGCTAATTTAACAAAGTTCCAAAAGAGAATGTACTACTCAGGAATTAAAATTTTTAACAGCCTTCCTCACAACATCAAAGACTTAGCTAATGAGATATTACCGTTCTGGAAAGCTTTACAGAGGTTTGCACTCAAAAATTCTTTTTATAATAGTGAGGAATATTTTAATTATCAGAGATAATCCATTGAAAACTGATGGAAAATTGAAAACTGGTTTTAGGTATTTTATTGTCTGTATTTTATTATTTATTATTAGGATTCTCCCAAAACTGTGTATATTATATTAGACGGTACGTATGTGACTATGTCTATGTCCACAGGATTGTATCCTAAACTGGATTTATGGAATGCGAATAAATTACATTACATTACATATGCCTATTGCTGTGTATACTGAACTGGACTCCTGATGATGGACAGAAAACCGGTCCGAAACATGTAGAGTTCTATTCCAAAAATAAATTTCAGAAATCAGTGCATCTCATTGGTTTTATTATAAGAATATATCTGTGTACTATTTAAATATATACAATAATGGTACCAACGAATGCACACAACTATACTGAAACTAGTTTATATAAACAATGAAATCCTACATGTTTTGACCAACTATCTAGGAGTTTGTTGTGAATATACACTGCATTCAATATATTTGTGTACAACTGGTGGTACTATTATTGTTTATATATCACGTATTTTCAGTCTTGGCACTTCTAAGCATGTTCTTCTAAAGTTCATGCTTAAATCAAAGTATGAAACATAGTAATGTGTATTTTATTGAATGGTCCCTTTTTGGATGTAGTGCCACTGGATTTCATAAATAAATGCATGCCTGTGGTTTAGAAAATATTCATGGGATACAAGGATATGTAACTGTCAGGCAGAAGACTAATCAAATTCTGATTAAGCACTGCAGTCTATTCATATTTCAAAAAACATAAAGTTACATGATTTTAATGCCACTCATATCACATTGCCATTACAGCTGTTTATTTTTAAAACACTGCAGTGAGAATTCTGAGGTTGTCACAGCAGTGTAGAATGTGATTCCAAGTAATTTTGTGCACATATACCAAGGTTTTGGAAGAGCAGTATCAACTGAAACACAATAATTTGTTCTGATATCAGACAAAACAATTTTCTGGTCCAGTTTGAGCACTGGATGGAAAGGTGTATACATATGTATCCTGAAGTCTGTGACAGGGTTTCTATCACAATGCATGATTCAGAGAATGTAAAGGGGTTCTAATATTGTACACCAAAAATACTTGTTTTCATTAGGTTCTCTAGATCTAAGCACTTTCACCTAGTCATTGTCTTCACAATTCAAATGATGGAGAAGGTCTACAAATTGCTCAATTGTTGACAGCTCACACCTTCGCTTCCGTGAGTGTGTGTTGGAGGAAACGAAGAGACAGTGTGATTTAGGAACAAATGGAGGTTCTGCAGCACGTTTCTCAAGACAGATGCTGGACAAAGCTCTCAGCTTTCTGCGTGATCAGTGCTACAATTATGTGTGAGTATGAAAACCTAGCATGCATTATACTAAGACATAAAGGAAATATTTAATTGTTAGGAGAACAAATATAAAAGAAGTGGCATATTAATATAGTTTGCCATTTAGTTTCACTCACTGCCCATTAATGAATTTAAACTTTCACTGTGTTACTCACCTGTAGTAGTTTCATTGCAGCACTTTCAGTTACATAGCACCCATCATCTGAAGGCCCACAGTCCAATTCATATGCTAAACATGACCAACCTAAATTGTTTGTTTGTGAACATAGAGTATGGTGTAATGCAATGAAATTTTACTGGAGAAATACATGCATAAGGAAGAAATCATATAATGTAATGGCTATAATGTAATTGTTTAAGTCATAGTTTGAAAATTTCTGTGCCTTCTTTACATTTACACTCTCTTGTGTTTCTCATCTTGGCTGTAACTATTCCCTTTCTTCAGCTGCTATGGAGCTAATGCATAGTGCCTGAAAACAGGTTTTCTTAAAAAAAAAATTTGTGACATGACTTGAGAAACACCTGAATGCCTCCTTCCAATAACACCCCCCCCCCCCCCCCTTCCCAAACCACCAGAGGGGGGGGGGGGGGGGGGGGGGGGGGGGGCACAAAATTAGAAAAGGTT
>Ga0123357_10008444_pt1 | contig 12863 bp, 11 predicted proteins | sample TergutEmb28metaG_FD_89873 | JGI IMG/M metagenome (GOLD analysis project Ga0123357, IMG submission 89873) | Embiratermes neotenicus P4 segment gut microbial communities from Petit-Saut dam, French Guiana - Emb289 P4 | ecosystem: Host-associated > Arthropoda: Insects > Digestive system > Gut ... | reverse complement strand
CCGTTCCGTGTCTTTTTTTATTCTGCTGGTCTGCCCTCCCCCCCCCGGCTCCCGGGCCGCCCGACGCCACCTCCCACGACAAAAAATGATTATGAATTTTTTGATGGGGGGGGGGGGGGGGGGGGGGTAGTGTGGACCTACAAACAGCGAAAGAAAGTAATACAAGGGAAGACACTATTCAGCCAGTCTGTGGATTAGGAATTCCAAGAGCTGCTGTTGGAAGCATGTTACTTCCTGGAGTTGATTTCTTAAATTAATTATGACCTGTTTGCTAAGGTTGCCCAAGGATAGCGATAATATTTGGATGTAAAGTTGTGCCTATCAGATGGAGATTAGCTAGTGACTTCTACAGAATTTCAGTTCTTAATGTTATGGGCGGGAAACTTGATGGAAAGAACATGATCCATTCTTGCAAATACCAGTTTTCATTAGAACAGTGAGCAGAAACGGGTTCACATGCCCACTTCTGCGGGGAGTTAAAATTGAAAATTCGCGTAAATTGTTAAAACTATCACCCTTGTGGGTTGCTGTTGCAAGCAGCAACTGTACCTTGAAGGATTCATTCCTTGGAGAGGATTCACAGATATCACACCTACAATATGCTTTACGTGATTATGATTTTCTGATAAGACTAGAGTGAAAATGGCTGTTGCAAAGTAAGGTAACACCACGAGGTGTTGCTGGCTTGAAACATGATTCTGCATGGTTGAAGAAGGGAGAGACTTGGTGCCTTCACATATGTGACATGCCTTCTATGTGTGTAGGGCGAGACGGAAGTGATTTACACAATCTGCATTGCATCATTTTTTTCAGTATGTCAAAAGAATAGGGAGAAGGGCAAACAATCACGCAGTGTTGGCTGTGGTGCAGGTTCTTTTGTATTACAAGATCCTGTGGAAGGCTGGAATGGAGTGAGATTTTGGTTTTATGTAATAAGGAGCTTTAATTTTAATGGAGTTTTAGTGCAGTTAATCCATGTCAGAAATTGAGATACAGGCAGTACATCAGTAGTGTGGGCTGAGATTGAATTACTGTCTCGCAAGATGAAGTGACATATCTTTATCAACCAGATATATTTGAAGTAAAGAGATGCACTCACAGATCCAACGAAAGGAGCCAGAAGTCTGGCAAAATAAGGACCATGCCTTGGGAATGAAGGCAATCCGAAAGGAAAAGGAAAAATTCCGCCAGAAAGGGCATAGAAAATGAACTGATTGGGGTATGCATTCAAAGTTCTGTTTGAGCAGATCATATAGCCAAGATGTTTATGTGTTTGTGCATGTGCAGGATGCACAGTGCTGTGAAGTGAATGTCTTCGAATTGGTTAGTCTGAAGAAGACATTGGTCAGCGATGTGTTTGGGAAGAGCTGTAGATTATTTATGTGGTACATGGAGAAAAAAAAATGCCCATTTATTGAAGGGTTCCTTACATTATGCTTTAATGTCAAAAGTTCACATGATACTTTGAGTGTTGTGAAGTCCGAATTCCTGGGCTGTCATTTTGGGTCTGATTGAAGATCATTTGGAAGTACCTTTTTGACACTATTTCATATCTGTGATCTGGCAGTTGACAGTGCAAGCTGTGGTATTAGTGATGCTATCTGGTTATTGAGACATGCTGTCACAGTAAGACTGATGATGATAATGCTTTTATTTCATCGTGGCTATGTGTGGAGGGCTTGTTGCTGAGTGAATTCCTGGCAAGAGCACTTTAACCCATGTGCATAGTTTGATGGGTGATACTTATGCAAATTTGCCTGCTACTTTTGATGAGCTGGACTACTGGCTTTCACTCAAAGGCAGCATCTATTTGAAATAATGTTCATGTTACAAGGTTATTTAAAATAGTACTTTTGGTGTATTTTTTTAGTACTAGCAGTAGTAAGTTGATGGATTAATAAACTGCCTCTTTCAGCTATGGATACGGCTTGGGTGAAGTTTCGAGAAAATGTGGAAGAACATGCCTGTTGACTGTTCTGCAGTCTTTGACATTTTGGTTGTGCATTGAATTAACCCTTTAATGCCGAACGACTTCTAAAGAGGTTGCAAAAAGTATGGCAAATTTTGGAGAATTTTGTTCGCTCCTATCTGAAATACCGCTGTGTTTTGGTATGCTGCAGGAACCTTGAAGGTCAGGGTTTCCATGTGTAGCCAGAATGGACCCCCTCCACCTCATAAACCCCTCCAAATCCCCTGATTTATATGTTGACACACAGCAAGTGCGCAATTATTTCAGTGAGTAATGCTGTTTGAGACACAGCTCGCCTAGTTTATCGCTCGCCCTGCAGTTCACTGTGGGTTCACATATCAGCACTGGCCTATGAATCGAACTCTAGTTGTCCAAAATGGTTGTCAGTGGCGTATTGTACCCATATAATTCAAACAAAACTAATGCCCAAAAATCGGAGATATCCAGAAAAATCGATGTTTCGGCCATTATGATTGCCCACAGACGTGCCTCTTGTAGTGCTGGTTTAATCTGTAGGGGTTGTGGGATAGTAACATGCAACACACAGCTGGCAGTCTTCGAAAAACGTCTTGGGCACCCTTGAATAGCTGGATTTTTTACACTAGTCACGTCATATCATTAGATCTGTTTTGCTGTCACTGTAGAAGATGTTCATATCTTAGCACTGGGTTACTGCAACTGTGCTGAGTCATACAGAGGAGTGTAGATACAGCAGACCATTTTAGGTGTCTGTTGCAATGGCCAGGAAAAAAAATCAAAATCCATGGAGGAAGCCATCAGTGAAATTCTGATTGCTGACACCAGACTCAGAATAAAAAAATTTTTTCTGACTCTCGATTGCAGTAACAAACACTAGCCAGTGAAAATATCCACCCAACTGCACTGTTGTGTCTGTTCTCGTGGCCAGAGAAAGGGCGCAGTGTATAAATGTGCCAGATGTGCTGTGGGCCTGTGTGTGGTGCCTTGTTTAGTGGAAATCACACCAAAGTAGATCTGTAAATCACTCCAATTGTGAATACTGTGTGTCATGATAAAAACAGTTGTCCAAAGGTGCTACAGACCTGTAGCAACCAGAATTATGTGAGTAATGAACTATTTACACCACATTTTATATAATGCATGCAATTCACATGCCTAAATTTATTATAAAAATAGGTGGGCATTATTTCCTGGATTAACCAACTCATGAGCAGAGTGCAAAGTTTTATTTCATTAATTTTGAAGGAAAGGTCTGTGAGATATACTTCCCCTCTGCCCCCCCACCCCCCCAAGAATAAGCAATAAAAATTCAAATCCCCGTTAAAAAATTCTGGCAGGCAGTGTTACTCGGACGGATTTAATTCCGGCGTGAAAGGGTTAATAATCGTACCAGTGGGCACAAAAAGTGACAGTTTTTAATTGCAAAACTGAACCTACAGTGGGTTGAAGTAGAATGACAGTTTGTGGTCAGTAACTTAGTTTGTAAAAATATGTTCAGTTAGTTAGATTTGCTATGCAGAGTTTTGTCTGTTAGCACCGTTAAGTGTCTTTGTCACTTTTTGTGTCATGTGGGAATTAACATACATTTTACAGCTTTGGTTAAGCAGATTATGTTTCTGTTGCATGAAATTTGATCAGATTTTTAATGGCTGGTAGTACATGCAGTGCACATGTACAGGTGCAGAGCAACTTGGTGGTGATGTAACTGCTTCCAGCTGTTTGTCAGTTGTATGGGTATCATATATTTTCTCTTGTCCTATGGTGTTATGTGCTTGCTGTATTTTCTTTTCCCCCCTCTTATGTGAACCTTTGTCATGGCCATTGCTTCACCGTTTGTAGCAAGTTGGTGATGAAGAAAGTGGTGTCTTCTGCGGATTTTGTTTGATATTATGCCAGAGTGATTATAATATGTGAGTTGACAGCATGATGACTGAGCATTTGAATCAGCCCAGTAACTTGTCTGGTATTGTAGCACATACTTCCAAACTGAGTAAAGATAGTGCAACCACATTAGTAGAAAATGGGTGTTTGTACAAAGAAAAGAGATTGAAGATTCAAATTAACCCTTAAATTTTAACTACCATCCTGGAGGTAGGGTCTTTGTATTTATGGTACCCTTCAATGAATTCGTGACCGTGCATTGCAGTGTGGCTGGTGGCGTGTGAAGAAACAAAGGGCCGTACAGTGCACTGAGGTTGGACTGAAAGGTTAAGAGTTGCGTTGATTATGGATGTAGTGATTATGCCAGCAGTGGGCTTATACAAATTGCGCTGGCTACGGAAAGTAATGACGGGTAGAGAGAGATGAATTCCATCAACTGGAAGCTTAAAAATTTTGCAGAAGCATGGTATTGGAAATAAACATTTTAATTTATACAATATCATACCGGTATTTTTTGTTTGTGGACAGAACAGTTATTGCAGATGTGAGAAATTGTACAAGAAAAGAATTTTGGATTCACCTGTGTTGTAGATAAATGCAGAAACCTGAAACATTGAAATCTTGCACATACGACAGTTGCATAGCATTGTTTGGTGCTATGATATGTTGGTTTGATGCCTCCGCCAGAAATCAGTGTTCATTATTATTCTCATTGGCACATGAAATACGGTAGTGCAGGGATGTAATGTCTCATTGATGTTTCACATTATCTGGGTGCTGCACATTGGAAATGACGCCACACTACGGAGATCTTCATAACTGAAGTATTACGGTGACTTGGAAACACAATGCAGGGGTGGATCCTAAGTGGACTTCCTTGTTCCTGTTCTTTTACAAGCATTTTTCCCTTTTAAGAAGTTCTTTTGCTCTGGCCAACTGAAAAACTGTGTTGGAAACACTGGGTATGGTGGTTGGATAAATGAAGCTGAAACCAGTGGAATTAGAGGCCCATATTCTCTTCTGTGGTGGATCGTGCTATGGTATTGTGGCAGGGCAGCTTTTAATGTGTCGTATCATGCAAATTAAACTTTATTGTGTGGGATGCTGGGTTTCAGTGTTAACATTGGGTATCTCGATATACTGTTGAGTTGACTGGGTGTTGTTTTGTGGAACTACACACGAATGTGTAACAGTAGTACGGATTGGAAGAATATGAAATCTCTGAGAGATGAAGGAAGAAAACTTGAGAAGAAATGAAAGTGGATGAAATGTGAGTACTGTTACAGTTATAGGATGCTTGTATGGAAAGGTAGAAGGGGAGTAGAAATATTGAGTAAATGGTTTCTGAGGAACGTGCTGAAATTGTGGCACAACTGGTTTTGCGGTGTTTGGCGGTCAGAATTTTGTGCTTCAGTAGCGTGAGAAGCCAACAAGAAGTGAGAAGGTGCATCTCGTGCTTGAAAAGGAAGTGCTGGATAAAGTAGTAGTGAAAAGCAGAAACCAGAGGATGCTTTCATATCCTGGATTATCAGGTTGTGAAGAACATTTTAAAGAAAGGCATTTTCTGTATGACTACTTATTCCAGTGAGCCAGAGTTGTGCTCTGGAGAATTGTTCAAGGCCTGCCGTATCAGGAAGTACAAAAACAGTGGATTGTACAATGGGGAAATGTGAGTATAAAGGTGTGGTCATTACATTTTTGTAAAGGTATAGCTGGTGAATGTAGCAGGTGTCACTTAGATTTTTTTGGTTTGGGAACATAAACATTAAGGCTATGTAGAAGTTCAAATAGCAGTACAACCTTGGGAGGGTTAAGGAGGTGTTAAGATCTGTAGATTTCCAACACTTCATATTCAAGTTAATAAGTGTTTCTTTTATCAGGGATTGAGAACTAATTTTGTATGTTGGTAATTTAATATCTGGTAATTCCCCATAGGGGGAAAGCAATGGCAAACTACCCTCAAGAACTTGCCCAGGATGCAGTGTGCCTGAGCCATACCGGTCACATGACTGGGCTCTGGTTCCTGCTAAGCCCGGCCTTCAAGGCTGAATACTAATGAATGAATGAATGAATTCCCCATAGCAGATTGTGTTTGGAATTACTGTATGTTGAGGATCTCAGACTCAGGGATGTTGATGTTATGATTTAAACAAAATTGGCCTGTTTCATCTTTGCTTTAAATATATCCTTTGCCATTACAGAGGCTTATCTTCGTTTAATGTGCATGTAAGTATATGTATATAGTGTTTTGTTTAATATTTGTGTTTACCTTGCCTTTATTTTTGTTTGAAATTAGAGGGGGATGACACACACTTACTTGGAGTCTGGTGCCTGATGTTGTGTAATTGTTGATGTTTAAAATTTGTGAATGCAATGAAACTATATTAATGTTATAATTTTGCAAGGTTTTGAATATTACCAGCAAGAATATTTTCAGGTGTCATGTACCTCCAGTCAGTAATATTTGTGGTGATCAGGAAAGAGTTATGGTACATTTGGTTTGACTAATGGTTCACATGTGCCTGTGCTGTGTTTGCAGCAGGTAAACGCAAGTTTGACGGGGGTCACCAGAACCAGGGGGAATCTAAACGTCGCTACCAGAGCAGCTGGGGGAATCAGCCCCTCGCCCAACAGCCGCTGGGCAATGCGTACGGGCTGGCAGGCATGAATGGCGGCGGCTACAATTCGGGCGGGGACCAGCAGTGGTACCAGGACACATACCAGTCCTGGAGCTAAATACCAGTGGGTGGCTTGCTAGGCTTGTTGGAACACTTGGGCCAGGGCCCATTGTGAGGAGCCGTGTGGACTTACAAACCTGATGCTGAGTTAGAAGTGGATGGGATGGGTTAAAATGACCATTGATCCAGTGAGCCCTTTCACTTTTAAAGGCTGATGGTCATTATGCGCATAAAGTGGTAATGTTGTACAGAGACAGATTCATTTGTTTAATGTGGTGTCCGGGTTTTCGAACGTGCCCAGGAAAGTGAGAGGGATTTATTCCTTCTGGATGTCTTGGTCTTGTTTGGTGACAATGCGTAGAAGAAAAGAAGATTGTGATTGTTGCTCAGAAATGATTACAAAAACCCACTTGTACATTACAGCTAAACATGGTCTCCCATTTTTAAGTTTTTGATAAATTGGTATGTTCCCTTTGTTGACTGCTTGTGTCTTATTGACTGTTTTTGCACGAGCATTGTTATCTTTAGAAGTCTTTCTAGCACAACCTTCAAAATTCCATAACCAAACTTCTTGCAATTTGGTTACAGAAAGAAAACAAATCTCTTATGCAATCAGACATTTGGTCCAAAGATAATCCAAGTGGTTCCATGGGTTTATATGTATTTGCCTGCATTGACTATTTCTTTTGTTATAGGATCAGTATATTCCTAGGTTGTTTTTTAATCTGTTCCCCCTCAGACCCCCTCCCCCCTAGTTCTGGAGACATTACATCTTAAGGGGGAAATTCTAAATCACCAGCTGCAGTATCTAATCCCACTGTAATGTGTGGGCTTATTGTTTTATTTCCCACGAACATTCTGATGTTTTTGAAGCAAGCAAGGCATGGTTACTGGACTCTTGGGATGTGTGTTTAAATTTTGGTTCAAGGTATAGACTTGGGTTTCCTTTAAGCACATTGAAACCATCCATTTTTAGTTTTGTGTTTTTAAGTTTTTTTAATGTCTCAAATTAAATGTAGAATGTAATTGTAAATTGCAGTTTATCTGAAAGTGTGCAAAGTAGGCTGAAGTTTATCCATACCATTTACAGTCCTTTTTTAATATGCTGTGTATGACATCAGTAGATTATAAAAGAGTGGGTTTTTTGGGCTAGGGAGCAAATTAAGCTCTGGTATTTGTGTGTGGAATGACAGAATAGTATGAACTCATGTTCTTGATGGTGTAGCAATAATTTTATATTGAAAAGTAAGATCTAAATAGTAATTGGTATTTATTGTGTTGGCTAAAAGTAATGAGATGGCAAGAAGGAAAACATATTTGGAAACTTGCTATACCTCAAGAACATTTTTTGTGACCATGGGAAAGGTTTGTTCATGTTCATATGGAGTGGTCATGTCCTATGCCACTTGAATCAAGGGTATGTTACTCTTGGTCCAGGTGAATTTTTTTTAAATATATATAAATATATATTGTATTCCTGCTGCTATGTGAAACATTGTGATGTGGATGTTCTAGCAGTAAATTCAGAGGAGTGCTCACCATTTTTTTTTGCAACTGTGAGAGTAGCTCCATAACTTTAGCATTTTTTACATCTTAAAAACTTGTACCTTTATAAATTATGTTGTCCATTTTTTTATTCCACATGTGCTTTGCTTGGTTTTCAATTTTCTGCATTTTTTCCCCACATTTGAGTATCTGCTATCAATTATTTAGTGTAATGTAGGTTGAAAATATGAATTTAAAAACTGTTGACATTCTTTTTTCTGGGCCAGAGGTTTCGATTGAATATGTCCAGATTTTTGTGAATGAACCGATGTAATGACTTACATGTCACAATAAACAGTTGTATGTGAATCAGCGTTGCAAAACTTCCTTATTTTTTGCTAATCCTCACATGTAGGTGTTGTGGGGTTGGGGGCATGTTGGGATTAATGGAGAAAACGTGTTTATTTTTAAATATATTGGTCTTCATCTGGAAATTGGGTTTGGTGGTCTATCGACTTTCGTTCACGAGCTTGTTCGTGTAGATCCAAGGAATGTGCTGCTTTTTGGTTGAAGTGCACTGCTGCCACTAATCCTTGTACATGGGGAAAGAAGTTTTGGCATTTAATGAATTTGGTATGGAATTTCCATATTGTATTACTACCAACCTCTTAGGTGGAATTTAGTATGGGAAAAGAAAAGTCCTGTCATGTGTTGCAGTATGCTGACTTTGGATCAGTTATTTTAGTAACTATTATAATTGCTTCCCATTGGGTTGTGGTATATACCATGCCATGTACTGGCTTGTTACCACACTGCCTGTTGATGAGTTTGGAAAGTACGTAACTTGGGTTGAGTGGCATTAGGATTTCTGTATGGATAGTCGTGAATACTGATGCTACAAGGACTGTAAATAAAAATACCTGTTTCGCACAGGCAAACTGTACAGTTAAGTGAAAGGGTTGTAAGTCGGTTCCATTTTAATAAAAATATTTATTAACTGCAATTGGGTTATCACCTGGTGGCAGTGGTTATTTTACATGTATACAAAATATGAAGCTGGAGACTGACCATAAGAAGTAGCATCCTAACTGGAGAAAGACTGGACAAAATTTCTGGTTTGGAGGTATCTCTTAGATTTTTGGCATGACCCACACAGGAAATGGCTGATGGTAATTGAGAAAATTAACCTGCATTTCAATCGTGTGGCAACTGATTTACAAGTTCTTTCCAATATGTAATACAGCACCATTTGCAACTCATTGTGGGTACTTCAAAATGAAAGTAAAGGGCATATATTAACTGCTGTATATTAAACTGTAATCTCTGCACCCCAATACATAGCAAGGAACTGTGATCACTGCATTGCAGACTAATGTGAAACATTTGTGTATACTGCATCTGTATGATTTATGATGGTAAGAAATTAACATTGGTGTGTAAGGTGAGTATTTTGAATGTGTTATATATTTGACCTAGCCAAGAATTTCAGTTTCTCTAAGATTGACTAAGTGATTACCTATCTTTGTCCTTGAAGTGGCCACTCTACAGCCCATTTTTCCGAGAGGATTTAGTTTCAAGGAGGAGTAACAAAGATATGCTGTGGATATGTCAGAAATTCCCTTTTAATGCTATTTTGAATTTACAGATGTGAAAAACATCCAAAACTACCAAATATTTTTCAGAAAACAATTACCTGTGAGTGAGAACTTGGTTTTTTGACTTTGCTAGATCTAAAAATTAAATATTGAAGAAGGCTAATTGTGAAAGACTATCATTGATCATGCCAGGGCTCATGATGAAACATTCACCTAAGTAAAGCAAATTCGTCTTCTCCCACCTTTAATTGTTAAAACAATGTGAACATGATTTTTTAGCTTTTTAGGTGCATTAGAAAAATAGCGAAAAGCGACCATTAGCTTCATTATGTCTGGATATATGTTTGCCTGCGTAGAACAACTTAACTCCTACTGAACAGATTGTCATGAAATTTTTTAAAATCTGCCAAGAAAATTTAGTTTGATTAACATATAGTGAGAACGAATATGTTCCATGAATGACTATGTAAATGTAGGGTAATGTCTTGCTCAGTTATTATTGTAGTGAGAAATATTTAGACAAAATGCTGTAGAGAAAATCAAAACATTGCATGTAAAATAATTCTTCCTAGAAATAATGCAGCTTATGAGATAATGTTGAAGAATATGGTAGAGCAGGAGGCCACATGATATGAAATGGCGCATACACTTTGTGTGCTGGAAAACAAGACTCTAACATGCACGCATACACAAAATATATAATACTTTTTCTTTGTATGGCAACAGTGGATATGTGAATGCCCCCCAGTGTCCTATGTACATTGCCTGTCATGTTAATTTCTGATTGAAGGAAGGCCTGTCGGGTCGCCATGTACCTTTTTTTTTTTCCAGCCCTTCCAGCTTTTGAGTTTTCATGAACTATTGCTTAAATTATGCAACTGGAGATCAGCTAAACACAGTTTCTTACAGTCATTTATAGCTCGCATGAAATTGAAACACTTGCTGTAGGGTCCTGGAATGCTGTGTGACAATAGAGCCTTTTAAATTGTGCAGCTTTTTAAGTTTAATTTTTTGGTGGAATGTAAAATGCTACATATTATTCATGTGAATATTTTCTCTACTCTTTGGTTTGATGATTGTAGGTAAAGAAACCCTGCAACTAGGCATTTAAAATTTGGTATGTGCATGGGCTAAACCTGTAGGCCTACTTCTGTGCAAGTTTATCCATTTAAATGTAATCCTTTGTTAAAAATAATGTGTCAGGGCTATAAAACTGTGCTTGCGAGTTCTTTTGATAGCTATTCGCAATTCATTTACATGCATGGTAAGAGTAAAAGAAGGAAAACCAATTGATTTCCTTTTTCTGTAAACAATTTGTATACAATTCTGGGCATGTTTACATTTTTCTGGTGAAAAGTTAATTCATTTGGTATTTTTATTAATTCAAAATTTTAAAAATCCTTTTTCTTAAATGGTAAGTTTTCATGGGATCACAAGTCTTAAGTGCACTGAAGGCAGAAGCAATGAATGGCAATGAAGTGTTAGTAATTTTCTGCCACACTGAATGATGTCACATCCCAGAAATGGTAGGTACTGTTCATAATTGCTGCTGCCATGAGAACATGTAATCTCAGTTGTCTTTCTTTAGCCTTACACATTTTTATCAAGTACCCTTTTGTTCAGTGTAAAATAATTCATTATGAAGTATTGTTAGGACAGATTTGCCCCCTTAAGCACTTACAGTGATCCCTCAGTTTCTTCATAAGTACCTTCCACCTACATTCATCATTTAGTAGTCTGTACTCATTCATTTAGTAGTCTCTCTTACGACAGGTCCAAAGCCTCTTCCAAATCGAGCTCTCCACATAGTGCGATCTAGAGCTTCCTCCTTCAAATTTGAGTATTGTTTCCTTTCCTTGAGGTCATCCAGTAGCTTCCTACGTTTTCTTCCTCGGCTTCCTGTCACTTCTATACCTTTTATCTTTCCTTCAATAACCTGTTGTAGACGGCAGTTTCTACGCAAATGTGACGAATCTAGTTAGCCTTCCGTTTCCTTATTTCATGTAGGATATTCTTCTGCTCCTTGACTCTCAGTAATACTTCTTCATTTCTCACTTGATTGGTCCAACTGATCTTTTCAATCCATCTCCAGCACCACATCTCAAAACTTTCCAGGTGTTTCTACTGCCTGAAGCGTCCACGTTTCAGCACCATATAAAGCTATGCTCCAAATGTAGCACTTCACAAGCTTCTTCCTCACTTCCAAGTCCAATGTGCTAGTGAAAAGAGCCCTCTTCTTCTTAAATGCAGCTTTAGCCATAGCAGTTCTACATTTAATTTCACAAGTACATCTTCCATCATTTGTTAAAATGCAACCCAAATATTTAAAAGATTCCACATTCTCTAGTTGTTTTTGGTCTATCATAATTTTTACTGGGAATGGTTGTCTTGAAATTCTCATTACTTTTGTTTTTTTCCACATTCCATTCCATAGCATCCTCCAATTTCAATCAGTTTATCAATCATTTTCTGTAGCACATTTTCTTCCTTAGCCAGTAACACAAGGTCATCTGCATATTTCACAGGGTGAATAATTTGCCTGCCTATTTTGAAGTCTCCAAACCCTTCCAGAGCTTCCTTGGTAAGGCATTCGCTGTACAAGTTGAACAGAACTGGTGACAAACAGCATCCTTGTCTAACTCCTCTTCCAATCTTCACACCTCTTGTCTCCCCACGGTTCAGTCATACTAACACTCTGGGCCATGTACCAGTTGCTAATCAATCTTCTTTCATGCCAGTCAATACCAGTTCCCTCTAGGATCTGCATTAATTTGGTCCAGTTGACTCTGTCAAATGTCTGCTTCCAGTCTATGAAGCAAACACATAGATCCTCATCTATCTCCAAGGTTCGTTCTGATATTATTCTGAGCATTCCAATTGCATCTCTAATTCCTTTTCCTCTTCTAAATCCAAACTGATCTTCTGCAAGTACTTCCTCAATTTTCTTTTCAATCCTTGTTCTAAGTATCTTTGTTACTATCTTTGCTGTATGTGCGATGGTCATTGCATTTTGTAGCTTGTGGCTTCTTCTTGAATGAAATCATTGTAACTTCCATGAAGTCCTTGAGCCACTCTCCTGTTTCATAAATGGTTTCGTCATATCCTGTAGCCTTCTTATTCCTCATTTCCTTGATGGCTTTTTCCACTTTACTTTGCAAAATACGAGGTCTGTTAGAAAAGTATCCGACCGTATTTTTTTATGCGAACACCTGATGGATTATAATCTAGCGCGCTTGCATGAGCCGACCTTGAACCTTAGTGCGCATGCGTGAATTT